>Ga0183101_1000945_pt1 | contig 33210 bp, 40 predicted proteins | sample Biomet3_FD_127790 | JGI IMG/M metagenome (GOLD analysis project Ga0183101, IMG submission 127790) | Microbial communities from bioreactor (seeded with sewage sludge) at LBNL, California, USA - Biofuel metagenome 3 | ecosystem: Engineered > Bioreactor > Anaerobic > Unclassified ...
TAATATTCTATATAAAAATAATAAAACAAGAATTAGAAAATTATATGAATCTAATTCTTGTTTTTTTCTATAAATATTTACAAATAAAAAAACCGATGACTTAAATTCTATCATCGATTTACATATACAAATATTATTATAATTAAATGGTGCAGGTGACAGGAATTGAACCTGCATGCCTAAGGCGCTAGATCCTAAGTCTAGTGCGTCTGCCAGTTCCGCCACACCTGCAAATTTAATTGGTGGCTTACCGGGGAATCGAACCCCGGACAACATGATTAAAAGTCATGTGCTCTACCAACTGAGCTAGTAAACCAAATGGCTGGGATGGCAGGATTTGAACCTACGCATACTAGAGTCAAAGTCTAGTGCCTTACCGCTTGGCGACACCCCAAAGTGTGATTATTCTTTCATCACACATTTACTAATTATAATGAGTTATTACACTTTTGTCAATTGTTTTCTAAAATATTTTTCCCTAAAACCTTAAAATAATACAAATTACCTTTTTGTCAAAATATAGAGATAACTCAAAAAATTCTATATTATATTTTTTTACACAACTTATTATATCCAATAATTTATTTTTCATTACAATTCACACTATAGCATAAAAAACATATACTAATATATAATCAATTTTATTGGGGAAATATATGATTACTTCAATAAATCTAAGTTCACCAAGAAAATATGCCCAGTCTATAATCAATGACATATCATTCCAAAGAAAGATGAAAAAAACACATTTACTCAAGTATAACAACTTTACTTTAATATTTTTTTTATACTTACTTATCAATACCAAATGTGTTATGGCAAAAGAATCAAATCCATCAAATGATATCGTAAATTTATACGATTATTTAATTAATTTTTTTCAGGTAATAGGTTTTCCAACCATTGATGTTATATTTAATTGTATAAGATTCCATAAACCTTTTTATTCTTATATTAAATACCTCAAACAAGGATAATATAAAAAAGGTGTTTTTCAAACAAAAGCACCTTTTTTTATATTGTTAAATTTTACAATCCAGAACTTTGTATAAAGGAACCTATCTCTTCTGGTGGAAGAGGTTTGGCGAAGTAATAACCTTGGATTTTATTACAATGTTTACCTTCTAGTGATTTTAGCTGCTCTTCTAACTCTACACCTTCAGCAACAACCTCTAAATCCATTTTATGTGCTAATTTTATTATCTGCTCTGTAATTATTTCTTCATATGAATTTTTACATAACCCGTCTACAAAAGTCTTATCAATTTTCAAAGTATTAATAGGTAAACTTTTTAAGTAATTTAATGATGAATACCCTGTTCCAAAATCATCTAATGCTACTCTAAATCCCATACTTCTTAGCTCATTAAGTGCATTTAAATTTAAGTCTAATGATTCCATCATAACACTTTCTGTTATTTCAATTTCTAAAGATTCTGGTTTAGTACCTGTTTCCTTTAGTACTTTTTTCACCATGTTTACAAAATCACTTTTCTGAAGTTGAACTGCCGAAACATTAACTGAAATAAAATCATAAGAATAACCCTTGTTTTTCCACTCTTTATTTTGCAAACAAGCAGCTCTCAATACCCATTCACCAATAGGTATAATAAGTCCAGTTTCTTCTGCTAAACCAATAAACTCTGCTGGCGAAATCCAACCAAACTTTTTATTCTTCCATCTAATTAATGCTTCAAAACTTACTATTTTTCTAGTTTCTACGTGCACCTGAGGTTGATAGTATAAAAGAAATTCATCATCTTTGATAGCTTTTCTAAGCTGTTTTTCAAGTTCAGCTTTTTTCATTATTTCATCATGCATTGAACTCTCAAAGAATTTATATAAATTTTTACCTGAGTCCTTTGCTTTATTCACTGCTATATCCGCATTTCTTAATATTCCAGCAATGTCTCCACAATCATCGGGATAAATAGTTACACCTATACTAACTGATGCAAAAAATTCCTTTTCATCAATCTCCCATAATCCATTTAGAGTCTTTAATAACTTTTCCGCAGTATTAATTGCATCTAGCTTATCATTTATCTTAGGTTGTAATATTAAAAATTCATCACCACTAGTTCGTGCTACCACAAAATCTTTTCCTAAATCTCTTTGTATGGACTCTCCCATGTTTTTTAATAACTTATCACCATATTCATGTCCATAAGTATCGTTAACATTTTTAAAATTATCTAAATCAACCTTAAATACCGCAAATTTTGCTGAGCTATTTTTTATGTAATTGATTAATTCCTTGCTGAAAAAGTTCCAATTAGGCAGATTAGTGACTAAGTCAAAGTACGCCATTCTCTCCATTTCTTCATATTGTTGTCTAAGCTCTTGTTCTGCAACACTAAGTTGCTGATATACAGTAGAAAGTTCTATGTAATTCTCACTTAACTTCTTATTTGCCTCAAACTCCTTTAGATGTCTGTATCCAACCTCTCCAAGGATTTTTGAGACTTTACAAAGGAGATTTATAATTTCTTTAACTTTTTCCTCAGATATAATAGGAATTTCTTTTATTGATTTTATATATTCTTCCTCATTAAACTTAAATTTCTTTGCTTGTACTTTAAAACATTCTATGTCTGGCTCTTTACTAAACACTTGCCCTGCAAATAAAGTAGCTATATAGTTACCATTAATCAATATTGGTGCACCTATGTATATTAAGCTATTTTTACACTGGCAGACAGCATAATCTTTTCCGTTTTTTATCTGATGAAGTATATTTTTTTCTGCTTCACACTGCCTAAATCTAATTAAAGAATCATCCTTATGAAGCTTTTCACAGATTTTGTTATACTTAGTTAAAATTATAGTCTCACCGTCAGCATTCTTTATAAAACAACTTATTCCTGTCATAGAATAAATACTTTCGATTAATTCTTTTAAGTCACTAATATTCACTAGTTCTGAAAATTTGTATTGCAAGTTAACACCAACTTTCGCTTTATGCGCTTATATAAATATTCGTTTTCATAATTTTAATACTCACTTTAAAAAGCTTGAAATATATCCAAACTCTACGCTATTCACCAGTATTTATTTTACCATACTTACAGGTATATGTGTTAAAAACTTGTTACTTTTTTGTCAGATTTTAAAACTAGGAATACAACAACCTACTATTTAAAGGACATATACTTACACATTTTTTGTAAGAAATAAAAAAACAAGTTGCTGATAACTATGCAACTTGTTTTTCATGGTTAAATCTAATCGAATTTAAAATCCTTTAACTTATCCTTAAATAGATCTCCAATAGTTACTCCTGCTCCTTTGTCACTATACTTTTCAATATCTACTTTTGGTTTTTCTGTCGCTTCTTTAATACTTAAACTCATTTTATTTTCTTTTTCATTTATGTCTAAAATTTTCACTTTAACTTTCTGTCCAATGCTCAGTACATCATCAGGTTTTGCAATTCTTTCCTGGGATATCTCTGAAATATGAACTAACCCTTCAACCCCTGGCTCTATTTCTACAAAAGCTCCAAAGCTTAAAAACTTAGATACTGACCCATCTAATACATCACCAATTTTATATTTTTTCACTACATTACCCCAAGGATTTCCACTGGCATCCTTTAATGCTAATGATATTTTGTTTTTGTCTTTATCTACGCTTAAAACATAAACTTCCACAGTATCCCCAACAGAAACTACTTCCGAAGGATCATTAACTCTTTTCCATGATAGTTCTGATATGTGAATAAGTCCATCTAATCCTCCTAAGTCAACAAAAGCTCCAAACTTAGCAAGTCTGCTAACTAAACCCGTTCTCTTTTCACCTGGTTTAATACTATTCCATAACTCTTCTTTCTTGACCCCAAGTTCTTCCTTTTCAACTTCTTTCCTTGATAAAATTACCCTTTGTTTATCACTATCTAATTCGATTACCTTTACATTTAATGTCTTTCCAGTAAACTCATTTAAATTTTCTATAAAAGTAGTTGATAACTGTGATGCTGGTATAAAGGCTCTAATACCCTTTATGTATGATATAACGCCTCCTTTTACAACCTCTTTTACAACCACATTCAAAGCTATATTATTTTTAAAGGAATCTTCTAATTCGTCCCAAGCTTTTTCCCTATCTGCAACTTTTTTAGATAAAACTACATTTCCTTCACCATCATTCATATCAGATATATATACATATATCTCATCATTTTCTTTTAGTACATCTTTAGGATTTTGCTCCATATCCTCTGATATCTCTTTTTTAGGTAATATACCATCTGACATATAACCTATATTTACTATAGCTTCATCATCTGTTACTCTGATGACCTTTCCTTTCACAATTTCCCCTTTTTTAATCATTTTCATTGACGTTTCAATGTTTCCAATTGCATCATCCATTGAATTCACCTCATTATTATTTAATGACATAAAACTCATCTCCTTCATAATTCTTATATATATATATAAGATTTGCTTATAATTTAATTTTATTCTACCACAAACTTCAAAAAATTAGTAATTATTAAATATATTACTTTGCATTATGAACTTTTATTGTTATATAATAATTTTAATGCTCTAAAGAATTAAATCATATCTTTGTGAGCCTTATATCCCAAAATACCCTTAGCATTTTTAACAGCTCTCACTACCGCCTGCTCAACCACTCTTGCAGCTAAAAGTCCCACTACATTTATATCAGCATCTACTTTTCCTGTTGACATAGTAAAAATAGTATCTCCGTCGAAGATAGAATGGGCAGGTCTCATAGCTCTTCCATATCCGTTGTGCGCCATGGATGCTATCTTATTCATTTCTGATTTAGTAAACTTTCCGTTGGTTACAACTACTCCAATTGTAGTATTTCCACTAAACAAGTTTTTCTTTTCAGAATACCTAGAAATCATAATTTCTTCTGTATTAGCAAATGTCTTCTTATCTTCATTTAACGCTCCAGCAATAATTTCACCTGTACTTGGGTCAATAACATCTCCAAGACAGTTAACAGCAATAACTGCCCCTACCTTAAGTTCTCCAACTTGAATTGCGTAACATCCAAGACCTCCCTTCATAGAATTCTCAGGACCAAGTATTTTTCCAACAGTTGCACCTGCTCCTGCCCCTTCATTTCCCTCCCTACACTCATTAAGTTCTGAATTTTTGCATGCTTCATATCCCATGGCTTTATCTGGTCTTATCTTATGATCTCCAATTACTAAATCAAAAAGAACTGCTGAACACACTATAGGAACCTTTGTAACCCTAACATCAAATCCTATGTTTCTTTCCTCTAAATACTGCATGGCACCACTAGCTGCATCTAGTCCAAAAGCACTTCCACCAGCTAAAACTACAGCATGAATTTTATCAACAAGGTTTACTGGATCTAACAAATCCGTTTCTCTAGTTCCTGGCGATCCTCCTCTTACATCTACACCTGCTGCAGCACCTTCTTCACATATAACTACAGTACATCCTGTAGGTCCCTTTAAGTTTTGTGCATTACCGACTTTTATTCCTTCTATCTCATTCACTAAAATCTCTTTCATGCTTTGCCTCCTAATTGTATATTACCTAAGGCATCTTCAAATAAATAACTAGTCAGTATGCTAGTATATTTGACTTGTTATTTATTTTCAGATGCCTAATTAATTTTATGACAAATTCCAAGTTTGCTCAATATTGGGATAATAAATAATAGACTTTGACGACATTATGGATTTTAAGTACATTAAGCAAATATTTTAAAAGCTAACGGACAATAGAACTAAAAAGTCTCCAAGTTGATGTTAATCCACTTGGAGACTTACTATTTAGTATTTATGTCTTATTTTATTAACTGAAGCTACAACAGCAACAGTTATAATTACTGATAAAATTGTTTCTGGAATACCATTAGTTACCCCAACAGCTACTATTCCCTTCTTTGCTGCACTAACACTTAAGTGTAGTACCTTTGCATAAGGTTCCAAGTATATTAGAAAGATCATTCCTAATACTCCTATTGTATTAGTAAGTGAGCCTATCGCTGCAGCAACTACCATATTTAAAGTCTTTACATTTGTTTTCATAGCCTTATAAGCATAGTAAGTTGTTAAACCTATAAGTATTCTTGGTAGTACTGCTACTAGTGGATTCATAAACATAAATGAAACTGGCGTTGGTGTAGTAATAGATTGTACCATACTAAAGATACCAAATATCAATCCTACCATAACACCTACAACTGGACCTTCTAACATAGCCCCTATAATAACCGGCACATGCATTATAGTCGCCTTAACAGGTGGAATTGGTATAAACCCTAACCCTGTTACACCTAGTACAATTGAAATAGCTGAAAGCATTCCAATTACAGTAATTTGTCTTGTACCAATTCTTGATGATGTTCTTAATCCTTTTTCCATAACTCTCCTCCGTTCTTATTCCTTCTTGGATATAATTCGGACCTTCCCTTTACATAACATTGTGTTCAGTTTCATGAGAATACCGACACATTAATTTTATCACGTTTAAAAAGAATTTCAATACAACGAGTAAATTGTTAATATTCCGATTTTTTAAAAAACTCTTTGAAGTTACTTATAGACATCTAAGTCTGAAACTTAACTTATGTTAGGTATTTCTATGGATATCTCTGACATCACATTTAACAATTTAAAGTTAGATTTTGGCGAAGCACCTTAGAAAATTAATAAAATTAAATATTGTCTGAGCGTTAGCGAGTTTATTTAATTTTATTAACTTTCTTTGGTGCGAGCCTTAGAGATAGCTTTAAATTGTTAACAGTGCAGAAGAGATATCCATAGAAATACCGGCACTACGTTAAGTTTCACTTCATCAGTCTCTTATCAATGGAAATCCTTCTCTAAAGTATTCTTTTGGATACAGTAAATCGATTACTTTTTTCTTGTCACATTTGCCATTTTCCATAAATACATCAGGCATCCCCTTTAAACAAACTCTTACATTTTGTAAATTGAATATATCACAGACACTTTCGATACATTCCACAACGGATTTATCCTTACTCTCTTTTATATATTTATCTATGTTATCCCCTCTAAGCCAATCCTCTCCATCTTTATAATCCTCATCATAATTTATTACTGTACACTTAAGCTTATTTCTGTCATTCCCTGCTATAGAAGACATAAAAAAGGTCTTAACCATAATATCATCTAAAGGCAAACTATATCCTGCAAATATTATATGTTTTGCATTTTTCATTAAAAGTCCCATTTCTGTCTTTATCTCTTCCAATGGAGATATGCTTCTTTTCTTTGCTAAAGTTTGCATTATAAGTGGCATATCATAGGGATAAGTTATTTGACCACAATAAGGACATTCTAAGGCTCCTCTTTTATATTTCGTCTCTCTTTTAGTTTTATACTGCCAATTACTCTGAAGCTCCTTGGAAACTGATGGTCCAAATACCTCTGTAGACAGTCTATCCCATCGTCCACCAAATGTGGTTATATATTTACCACATTCAGGGCATACTCTTGAACCAAATATGCCGTGTGGAAAAAGAATCTTACCTATCCTAACAATTCTAGATGGATATTTATAATCATTAACTCTTTTACATTGTGATTCGTCAGTAGTATACCATATTTCTGATCCATCACTGTCTATTTCTGTTGATGCTATCTTCGTTCCAAAATCATCAAACAACCTAAGCTTTAGCCCATCCTTTAGATACATTGGATTATCATTTTCTTCTTTATGAGCATTAAAAAGATTCCAAAGTAATATTGGATCCCAATTAAAAGATATTATGGCATAGGAATAAAGATAGAATCTTCTTGTATCTCGTTTATATCCCCTTTCTTCAAAATGTTTCGCTTCCTCTTTCATAAGTTCTGTAAGTATTTTTGAAAGTTGATAGTATGGCTCTACATCAATACTATCCATATAGCCAGGCTCCTTTTGCACACTAAGCCTCTCTAGTTCTTCAATAAGTAAAATTAAGCACCTTTTGGCACTTTTTATTCTTTCAACTCTTAAAAATTCCGTCTTGCCTTTGCAGAAAGCATTAAATCCCATATCATTATCTATTAGTTGATCCAGCATAGTAAAAAGCTCATGCATATTAAATTTTGGATTTGTATTTATTATTATTTCTAATGCCTTCAAGTCGTATATTTTTGATAGCTTAGAATCTTTAATTAAATCCACTGTAACCAGTTTTTTGAAAGCATTCTTTAACTCTTCATTTTTATTTTCTAAGAATGAAAAGTCATTGTCATTTATTTTTATTACTAATTTTATTAATTCCTTAGTAGCATAAAGTCCAAGGGGCTTAGTAGCTCCTGCACCCCATAATATAACTGTTTCAGGCCAATATTTTTCCGGCATAAATCTATCTCCCTTACCAATAACTATTTAGAGTATATTATATAATTATGCTAAAAAAAATTACTTTTATTCTTTCGAACATTATAAAAACTCTCCTTTCTTCCAATACTATATTTGTAGGTAACTTTAATTTTGAAAGGAGACTTAATTTATGAAACTAGTACATTATAACGTTGGTGGATTAGCAGGTACTCAGAGTAAAACAAAGGTAAAAAATGCTTTAGATGAGATAGAAGGTGTTCAGGATATTTCCGTGGATCTTAGTAGGGGTACTATGGATGTACAATATAACGAACCTGCCACTCCAGAAGAAATAGAAAAATGTATAAAAAACACAGGATATCAAATACTAAAATAGAAATAAAATATTGGCTATCCTTAATAATTAAAATATTTAGAGAAGAGATAGGAGTTTCTTATTAAATTTAATGGCTCCTACCTCTTTTTTATTTAATTTTTTTCACATATTACTGTAAACCTTTAGCTTCGCTCTAGTACAGTAAACTTATGTTTATATTTATTATTTTCATCAACTAAGCCTTCTTTTTCCTCAATAATCTTCCACTCATTTTCATTATATTTCTGAAAAAAAGTATCACCTTCAAAATTCTCATCTATTTTAGTTATGTACATTCTAGCTGCATATGGAAACAATAAATTGAAAATCTCCCCACCACCTATAACAAAATATTCTTTAGCGTCCTTTATTAGTGGTTCTATATCTTCTATTCTGTTAAATACAGTAACTATACTATCTTTTACCTTGTAATTTTTTTCTCTAGTTAAAACAATATGATGTCTATCTGGTAATATCTTTGGAAGCGACTCAAAGGTTTTTCTTCCCATTATAATTGTTTTAGATTTACTTGTTGTGATTTCCTTAAACTTTTGCAAGTCATTTGGTAAATACCAAGGAAGAGCATTCTCCTTGCCTATAACATTATTTTTATCCATCGCCACTACATAGCTAAGCATTTACATTACCTCCAAATATTGCTTTATTATTCTTTCACATATTCTATTATAACTTAAATATATTATACAATTACAATTGATTTTCTCTATAAACAAATTATAATTTACATACAATAAAAGTACAATATTTGTTACAGCTTTCTTTACTCACATCTACTCTTATTTTTATTAAAATTAACATAATTAAAATACATTAACATTATATTTTTAACTCATAAAATGTTGTATAATAGAATATATTAGCAAAAGGGGGACTATTGCCTATGGTTAAAAATAACAACCTTAAAAATCAAAAAAAAATAGCCTTCGCACTAACTATGTTTACATTTTTAATTGTATGTTTATTTTACATAACTTCTAAAGTTATATATCCTGTAAAGAACAGAGTTGTTACTTCAGTTTCTACCACATCATCTAATATTAAAAAATTAGATACCAACCACAGAGAATCTCTAACCTCTGACCACAAAGTAGATGTTTTATTAAGTAGTGCTGGAGATTGTACCATTGGAACAGACCCATCCTTTGATAGAGATACATCTCTCCCAACTATAATTAGAGCCCATGATAACGATTTCTCTTATTTATTTAAAAATGTAGCACCAATTTTCCAAAAGGATGATATAACTATTGTAAATCTTGAAACTACCTTTACAAATGCTACTGAGCGAGCTGAGAAAACCTTTACCTTTAAATCATCACCGGAGTTTTCTAAAGCCTTAATTTTAGGCTCTATTGAAGGAGTTAATATATCAAATAATCATACACGGGATTATTTAGATAAGGGATTTAACGATACTATATCAACACTTAAAGAAAATAAAATCAATTATTTTGGAGAAAATAACAGGTGGATAAAGGAAATTAATGGTGTTAAATTTGGCTTTTTAGGTTATACTGGATGGGAATATAATGACAAATTAATTGATCAACTGAAAAAAGATATAGATGGATTAAAAGCTGAAAATTGTGTTGTAGTAATCAACTTCCACTGGGGTGAGGAAAAGAGTTATCATCCTAATTCCACACAAAAAAATATTGCTCACTATGCTATTGACCAAGGCGCAGATTTGGTAATTGGTCATCATCCTCATGTGGTCCAAGGTATAGAAAAATACAAAGATAAAATTATATGCTACAGCTTGGGCAATTTCTGCTTTGGTGGAAATCCAAACCCAAGTGATAAAGATACCTTTGTATTACAAGCTAAATTTTCTTTTAATAATAATACCCTTATAAAGTATAGCGTGAGAGCTATTCCTTTTAGTATTTCATCTGTAAATTATAGAAATGATTATTGCCCAACTCCTTTAGAAGGTGGTTCTAAGGAAAGGGTATTGAAAAAAATCAACAATTTATCTTCAACCCTAGGATTCCAAGTATCAGATTCTTTTGATTAACGAATCTGATACTTTTTCTTCTACTATTCCATAAGAATAATAGTGAATTTTTTACCACAATCTATACATTCAAAATACATTTCACTTTTTTTAGCATCCTTACTTACCTTGAAAATTTCTCCATTGCAGTTTCTACAAATAGTTGGGACATTTGAATTTAACTCTTTGTTATATTTTTCAAAACCTCCACACTCTATGCATATTAAAATTATTTTTAACCTTTGTACACTAATCTTAAACCTATTTCCAATGCATCCCTCTTTTTTGCATACCACAGTATTAACCATCGTAAAATCCCCTCCTACTTTTTACATATTCTTAAGAATGGAAATTTATGATTAAAGTTAGAAGTAATTTAATTAAGGCATATGAAATAAAATAACAAGTCAAATATACTAGCATACTGACTAATTGTTTTTTTGAAGATTCCTAAGCTATTTTTAATCCTCTACAATAACATAAATAAGCACCTAGAATTTAACTAGATGCTTTTATCTGATATTATTGGAAGTTAACGCTGTGCCACCATTGTAGTCCCTATTGTGAAACACAATCAATTTCCATAATATAACTACATTTCAACTGTTCTATGTTATTTTATCCGATGCCTACCTGCTCTAATACTTCCATCTGATTCAAATTTCACTTTATCTTCTCTTCTTTCTTCTAACCCTGCAGCAACAAGTAAAGAAGAAGTGAAAAACCCTACCAATGAACCTGTAAATAAACCAACAATAAACCATAAAGCTTTATCACTAAACATAACTACTACCTCTCAAAAATTTCATTTACTTTAATTATTGACATCTATCTTAATATTAATCATAAGTCCGCAAAATTATGAAGTATCCTAAATATCTCAAGACCATTAGTTCAAGTAGAATATTTTAATCATTAATCGAATATATCTGTATTATGGGGGTGTTTTTAATGCATATGGAAATACTTGCTGTAATATGTATATTAGGCATAATATTGTTTTTAGCATTAATAGGGTTATTAATATATAGTCTTACAGAATTTATACAACTCTCACATTTAGCTAATAAAGCATTAACTATTTATATTGATGATAATGAAAACAAAGTCAGATAGTAAATTACCTATCTGACTTCTTTAATATTTATTCTTTATTGCAAGCCTTGTTCATAAGCTTCTACCATTTTTTTAACCATCTGTCCGCCTACAGAACCAGCTTCTCTTGAAGTTAAATCTCCATTGTAACCATTTTTTAAATTTACTCCTACTTCATTAGCTGCTTCCATTTTAAATCTATTTAATCCTTCTTTAGCTTGTGGTACTAATGCTCTATTTCCTCTACTTGTCATAATTTGTTTCCTCCTTTTATTTTTGTTTTTTTATTTTGTCTTTCTGTTGTTGTATTATAATTATATGTAGTTTCGAGATTAATACACTATTAAATTATAGACAAGTATTCTAATTTATATCATATAAGGACAACTAATGGAATATTGTATATAGTTTCATTTACTTCATAATATAGTAATAATTTTTCTATACTGCAACTTTTATAGTATAGCCTTCTTTATTTTATTTTAACCTTGCTAAACTGAATTTTTAAAAACTTGAATTAATAAAAAATTAAGAGCAACCACTCCATAAGGCATATTCAAAAAAATAACTAGTCAGTATGCTAGTCTATTTTGCGTCATACTGCGTCAGCAGAACCCTTTGATAGAACAACTATCAAAGGAACCTACTTCCTTGTCTGACACAAAATATCCGTCGCATCTTTGACTTGTTATTTTCTTTCATATGCCTAAAGTTGTGGTTGCTCTTCTATCTTCTATCTTCTATCTTCTAACAATAGCATCAGTCATAACTGCTGCTCTTCTATTCTCTTTTATATCATGAACTCTTACAAAATCACAATTTTTCATAATTCCTACAACTGTAGTAGCCATAGTACCTTCAACTCTTTGATCCGCTGGAAGATCTAATGCTTTTCCAATTGTTGACTTTCTAGATGTGCCTAATAGCACAGGATATCCTAAAGTAGCAAAGTCTTCTAAATGATTCATAACATCTAGGTTGTTCTCATAGGTTTTAGCAAAACCTACGCCTGGATCTACCATAATATTTTCAGGTTTAACCCCAGCTTTTAATGCAATATCTATGCTTTCCTTTAAATCATTTAATACATCTTCCATTAGATTGTTATATTCAGTATTATCCCTGTTATGCATTAAACAGCAAGTGGCATTATATTTTGCTGCTACTTCTGCTATATAAGGGTCTTTTTTAAATCCCCATACATCATTTATTAGTGCAGCACCTGCTTTTATTGCCTCTTCCGCTACTATTCCTTTATATGTATCTATGGAAATTGGCACATCTATTTCCTTTGATAAAGCTTGTATTATAGGTACAACTCTTTTTATCTCCTCTTCTGCTGATACTGGTGTGTGGTTAGGTCTTGTAGATTCTCCACCTACATCTATTATATCTGCTCCTTCAGCAATCATCTCTTTAGTATGCTTGATAGCAATTTCTAAATTATTAAATTTTCCACCATCTGAAAATGAGTCTGGAGTAACATTAAGTATACCCATTATATAAGTTCTCTTTCCAATTTCAAAATCTTTATTTCCTATTTTCATTATTTTTACCATAGCTATCCTGGTTTTCTCTGCTGTAAATTTTACAAACATAAACCAGCTTTCCCCTCCTTTAATGTTTTTATTTTAAATATTCTTCATATTCTCTTCTTATGTTTTCTGTGATAACGCTGCCTTTAATGTGTTTATCACAAACCTTTGAAACCTTCATAACACCCATTATACTATTTGTTAGGAAAATTTCATCTGAATTCATTAAATCTTCTTCATCAAATTCTCCTTCAATAATATCATAATTATTTACTATAAATTTTCTCACAGTACCATTAAGTAATCCACAATCTGTAGATGGAGTATATATTTTTTTATCCTTTATAAAAAACACATTAGACACACTACCTTCTGCTAATTTTTCATTTGTATTAAAAAATACTACTTCATTATAGCCTTCTTCTATGCAATTCTCATGCTCTAAAATATTTTCTAAATAATTTAATGATTTTAAATATGTAATTTTCGAATAAGGATTTCTCTTAACAGTACTTATTTTAATACTGAATCCTTTTTTATACTGCTCTTCTGTGTAATTATTTTTTCTTGTAGTATAAATTACATTTTTATCTGTAACTACAAGCTTCAAAACACAATCTTCACAGTTCAATTTTGATACTGCCTCCAAAACATCCTCTTCAGTTATTTTCTTATTAACTCCTATAATTTGAAGCCCACTATTTATTCTATTTAAATGTTCTGTGAGAAACACAGGCTTTCTCTTAACTGACATCGTTTCAAAAAGTCCTCTACCAAAGTAAAACCCACTATCAAGATGGATTTTTTCTGAATCCTGTAGTTCACCATTTAAAAGTATCATAATTAAAATACCACCTTTCCTCTACAATACCCTCATGAGCGCTTTTGCCTTATCTATAGTCTCATTATACTCTTCTTTTGTTATAGACTCCCAAGTAATTCCTCCGCCCACACCTAAATAAGCTTTTCCATCTTTCATAAGTATAGTTCTTATAACTATATTTAAATCTGCATTACCATCAAAACCTAAGTAGCCTATACATCCTGTATATATATTTCTTCTAGTAGGCTCTAACTCCTCAATTACTTCCATTGACCTAACCTTAGGTGCACCAGTTATAGAACCTCCTGGAAAACAAGCTTTTATACAGTCTACTGCTGTATATTCATCTTTTAATTCTCCAACTACATTAGACACTAAGTGAAACACTGTGCTGTACTCCTCCAATTTAAAAAGCTCTGTTACCTTTACAGAATAAGGCTTACAAACCTTACTCAAATCATTTCTCTCTAAATCTACAATCATTAATAGCTCCGACTTATCTTTTTCACTATCTATTAGCTCTTGTCTATTTATTAAATCTTCTTCTTTATCTTTTCCTCTAGGTCTTGTACCCTTTATAGGTCTTGTTTGGACTATGTTATTTCTTATTTCCAAAAATCTTTCTGGCGATGAAGATACTAAGCTAAAATCCTCAACATTCATAAATGCAGCAAAAGGAGCTGGATTTATATGCCTTAGATTCTTATACACCTCATAAGGATCTTTTTTTGTTTCACAACAAAATCTTTGAGTTAGATTTGTGATATAGACATCTCCACTTCTTATAAATTGTCTAACCTTTTCCACAGTATCTATGTATTCATCCTTACCAAAGTTTGAAGTAAACTCTGTATTACTCTTATCTACTTCTCTATATTCAACTTTATTTCCCTTTAAGACTTTATATTTTATTTCATTTATACTGTCTTCCTTTGACTTTAATATCCCTAGGGCAGTAATATAAGTTTTCTTTTTTAGATTGTCCACTATAACTGCATTATCATAAAAATAAAAATAGCAATCAGGTATTTTTACTTCTTCCTCAGCCATTACAGGAAGCTCTTCTATAGTTCTTCCTAAGTCATAGGAAAAATACCCCATAGCCCCAGCTATATATGGAATCTCTGTATTATTTTCAATTTTATACTTATTAATAAGCTTATTAAGCTCTTCAAAAGGCTCACCTATAAATTCTTTTTCATTTATAGTGCAAATACCATCTTCATATTTAAAAGTAGTAAAGGGATTCAACCCTACAAAAGAATATCTACCTAAATTTTCGGCACCCATACCACTATCTAAAATAGTAACTGTTTTATCTTCTTTAAATAATGAATAAATATCAAAAGCGTCTAATTCTGTTTTAGATTCTTCAATTAAAATCTCCATATAGCTCCCCCAAAAACCTTATAAATTTAGCCTTAAGCTCTAATTTTGTTATATTCCTTCGCTTCCTTTAGAAAATTCTTAAGCATCTCATGTCCATATTCTGTTAGTTCCGCTTCAGGATGGAACTGTACTCCTTCAACAAGATATTCTTTGTGTCTAACTCCCATTATAACTCCATCAGAAGTTTCACTGGTTACAGTAAGACATTTAGGAAGAGTTTCTTTTTCTATTATTAATGAATGATATCTTGTAACCTTCACTGGATTTTTAATTTCTTTAAATACACCTGTACTTTTATGATATACTTCAAACACTTTTCCATGTATAGGTTCCTTACCCTTTATTATATTCGCGCCAAAGGCATATCCTATACTTTGGTGTCCTAGACATATTCCTAAAATAGGAATCCTACCACTAAAATTTTTGATTACATCTACACAAATACCGGACTGTTCAGGTGACTTAGGACCTGGAGAAATTATAATTCCTTCCGGCTGCATTTTCTCCACATCTTCTAATGTTAGTTTATCATTTCTGCAAACTTCAACATCTTCCTTAAGTTCTTCTAAATATCTTACTAAGTTATATACAAAGGAATCATAGTTGTCAATCATAAGAAACATCAATTCTCACTCCTCAGCATTAAGATTAATTCAATGTTTAATTTTAATAATTCGTTGACAGTTATAACTAGTTCCCCCCCTTTACAAAGTATTTTTATTATATTTAGAAATGCCAAAGGCATATAGTGTATTTAGTTTATCCAATGTTATCAACCACAAATACCCCCACGCACTCTATAAAAGTGGAGAGCTATTAGAACCCCTAGCTTTAACTAGAGAATTCTTATGTTGTGTATACTAGAACTCTTTAGCTTTAGTCCGTTAGAGTTCTAGATGTACATAGGTTTGTTAAACCCTGGATAAGTTTATACACTATATGCCTTTATTTTTAAATATCATTACTAATAAAAAACATAAATTGAAATATTAAATTTTCATTATCTATAAGTAAGTATACCATATTACCTAAAAAAATGACAGATAAAAATTCACCTGTCATTTAAGTATCTCATTAATTATTACTCAAATTGTTCTCCATCTTTATTATTGTATGCACTTTCGTTATAAGCTCCTTTTTCTATAGTCTGTTTTATTTGATTTTTTGAAAAATGAGCTTGAGTTTTAATTCCTTTTTGTTTATAGTTTCTCTTATCGCCTGTTTTCATAATAGGTAACACCTCCATAAAAATTAGTACAACCATAAATAAACAAGTTAAATTTTCGCTAAGCACAATACACATTATTTATAATATCCTATTACAAAGCTTATTATACTTGTACATATTACCTATTAAAATGTTGACAAATTTTAGCTAGAAATGTATAAATAAAATAGCTTATATTGAGGGGGATTTATTGTGTCTGAAAGAAAAATTTATTTTTTAATGGTTTTAACTACTATATTTTGGGCAGGTGCTTTTATTGCTGCTAAACTTTCTGTGCCATTTATACCTGCTTTTACATTAACATTTCTAAGATTTTCTATAGCCTCTATTATATTATTTTTCGTAATTATTTATAAAGAAAAACAAATATACAAGCTTAAGAAAAAAGATATTCCAGTATTTTTGTTTACAGGTATAATTGGTATGTTTGGATACCATATTTTATTTTTTACTGCTCTAAAATATACAACTGCTATAAATTCATCAATTATAGGTGCTTCAAATCCTATAATAACAACAATCCTTTGTATTATATTTTTAAAGGATAAAATTACATATAAAAGGTTTTTAGGAATAGTTCTTTCTTTTATAGGAGTGTTTTTAACCATTACAAATGCAAATTTATCTGCTATTAGTAATATTGACTTTAACAAAGGTGACTTATTAATGCTTATTGCCGTTTTGTTTTGGGCAGCTTATTCTGTATATAGCAAAAAAGTTATGCCAAACTATTCACCTATTACTTTAACCTTTTACAGCTTTTTATTTTGCACCATATTTTTAATTCCCTTTGTAGCTTATGAAAATCCAATTAAATTCATAAGTAAAGTACCCTATTACTCATATATAGCCGTAATATATATGAGCATATTTCCATCAGTTATAGGGTATTTAGTTCAGCAGATGGCTATTAAAGAAATTGGTCCATCTAAAACTTCAATTTTTATAAATCTAGTTCCTGTATTTTCAATAATTCTTTCTGTTCTTATTTTAGGAGAAACAGCTACTGTCATAAAACTATTTACTACGTTCCTTATAATTGTAGGAGTTTATATATGTCAAAAAAGCTAAGCTAACTAAAGAAAACATATGAAAAAACTTAAGTTAAGTTTGTGATCTTGAATTTTTTATCTATTAGACTGTTTTTTAGCAGTTCTATTATGATTTTTAGCTGTTTCTCTTGTTATTGGTGTATCAAAATTACTTTTTTCTAATCTTGCCTGTTTATTATCTGGTTGACTATCTTTTGCCATATAAACATATCTCCTTTTTTAATATAGTAATTTTCACTACATATTATTTACTGATTTTTCAAAATATATTAATTATTATAGCTTCATAAATGATAAAATATAAAAAAGGAGGTTTTCCATATGGATAAAAGAAACGTAACCAAAAATGATTTTAAATTTCTAGACAAAGAACTTACTTTCTATAAAGATAATAATTTAATATCGGAGGAACAACATAACAATATACTTAACCAATATTCCATTAAACCTGGATTAAATTTTGTAACTATCTTATTGTTAGTTGGTTCTCTTCTGCTAGGGCTAGGTATACTAAGCTTTATAGCTAGCAACTGGAGAGTTATAGGTAAACCTTATAAATTCTCTATCATAATGATAATATTTTTTATTTGTAATCTTGCCTACTATAAACTTTATGAGACTTATCCAAAAACTAGTATAAGCTCTATTTATATTGCTTTAATAACCTTTGGTTCCGGTATTTTTCTAATTGGCCAAATGTTTAACTATGGTGGGAACTTTTCTACAGCTTTTTTACTATGGTCTATAGGTATCTTTCCTTATACTTTGTTTCTTAAGGATAAAATACTATTTATAATCTGTGATATTTTTTTAATCATATATATAGTTGATCATTTTTCATTAGGTACTTTTCCTATTGCAATCCTTATTGCAATTCCACTTATATATTACTGTAACATACGTTTATTCTTTAATCCTATAATAACATTTTTTAATAATTTAGTAGTACTGTATACTATAGCTTTTACCTTAGAAAGATATATTAGTAATTATACTATCAGTATTTTCACATTCTTTATAATCGGAATAATTATGTATTATGCTTACTTAGGTTACCATAAATATATCTTTAACCTTCAAGGAAATATTATATATGGCGTAGCTGGATTGACTCTTACTTTTCCTGATAATTGGCAGGACATAAAGTTTTTTACTGATCAAAACAGCAAGATTATAAGCATAATATTCTCTATATGTTTTTTAATTTTCCTATTGCTTCAAACTCATAAAAAGAATATAATTTCACTGATTTTTATATTTTTTATAATCATGAGATTTTATTTTGATACTTTATATGATTTTATACCTAAGTCACTTTTCTTTATCATCGGAGGATTAATTTTATTAGGTTTTGGCTATTACTTTGAGAGGTTTAGACGAAAAGGAGGAGAAAACTATGAGAATTAACTTTAAAACCAAACTTTTAATATGTATGCTAATTCCAGTAGTTATTCTTCTTTCTATGACAGTTACTCCACTGTTAACTCTATATAATGGAACAGAAATATATATAAAGGCCAATGCTTATACTTCTTCTGATTCCTTCAGAGGTAAAAATTTATCTATTGAGTATAGTATAAATCATTTGGATAAATCAAAATTTACTCCTGACCTATTAAATAAAGAATATAAAAATTATAATGCTATAAATGGATATGCTGTTTTAAAAAAGAATGGTGAATTTTATGAGGTAGATTATATTACCTTAAAAAAGCCTACTTCAAATTTGTATTTGAAATGCTTTTTTAGTCTTTATCATGAAGAAGACCCAAATGATAAGATTGATTCAAGAGTATATGTAAATTATAATTTAGATAAGTATTTTTCATCTGAAAAAGAGGGTTTAACACCGAATCAACAACCCAAATATGAAAATGAAATTAATTGGAATTATTTAGCTAAAATAAAAATATATAAGGGGTATGCTCTTTTGGAAGATGTTATCTTAAAAAAATAAATTAATATATTTTATAATATATAGACATCAAGCATTACTTAAGTTAGGTATTGCTATGAATATATCTGACAGCACATTTAACAATTTAAAGCTAGCTCTTGGTGAAGCACCTTAGAAAATTAATGAAGTTAAATATTGTCTGAGCGCTAGCGAGTTTATTTAATTTCATTAATTTTCTTTGGTGCGAGCCTTAGAGATAGCTTTAAATTGTTAACAGTGCAGAAGAGAGATTCATAGCAATACTGGGACTAAGTCAAGTTTTTTATTATTTACGTTCAGATAGCTGTTCTCCACCTACACCTATGTTGTCAGTATCATACTCATCAATAAGCACAACAAAAGCCTGCTTTGGTATATTTGTTATTTCACTTAATGTTTCGGAAACTTTTTGTATTATCTCTTTTTTCTTTTCTTTAGTAAGCTTTGATATTCCAACCTTTACAACTGGCATAATATCACTCCTCTATTTTTTAACTACTCTCATTTTATTTTATGATAGAATAAACATCAAGAATGCACTTTTTAGTAGTATAGTATCATTAAAGTAACTTACTATTTTTCTCTTCATCCTAGTTGATATTTAAGCTTTTTAGTGTTAATATTTTATATAGACAGGTGTATATACATCTGTAAATTATGATTGTATAATACTTGGAGGCATAAATATGGAAATTAATTTAAAAGAAGAAATATTAAGATTAAAAAAAGAAAAAGGTGCGATAATTCTAGCTCATTATTATCAAAGGCCTGAAATTCAAGATATAGCAGACGCTGTTGGTGATTCTTATTATTTAAGTAAGGTTGCAAAGGATTGTGATGAAAAAGTAATAGTTTTTTGTGGTGTTAAATTTATGGCTGAAAGTGCTAAAATACTTTCACCTGAAAAAACTGTACTTTTGCCTGCAATAGATGCTGGCTGTCCTATGGCTGACATGGCAGCCCCTGAAGCAGTTAAAGAATTAAAAGAAAAACATCCAAATGCAAAGATAGTTTGTTATATAAATTCTTCTGCTGAGGTAAAAGCCTTGTCCGATGTATGTTGTACTTCATCTAATGCCCTAAAAATAATAAAAAATATAAAAGAAGAAGAAATAATATTTATACCAGATAAAAACTTAGGTGGATACATCCAAGAGCAAGTTCCAGAGAAAAAATTTATTCTTTGGAATGGCTTCTGCATAACACATAAAAAAGTAAAAGTTGAAGAATTGGCAAAGGCTAAAAATCTACACAAAGATATTTTAATAGCAGCTCATCCAGAATGTGAAAAACCGGTAAGAGATGATGCTGATTTCATAGGAAGTACCGGAGAAATTATAAACTTTGTAAATAACAGCTCAAATGAAAAGTTTTTAATTGTTACAGAAGAAGGCGTCCTTCATCAAATTAAATCTAAAAACCCAGAAAAGAAATTTTATATTCCCGGCGGTGGTATGAGCTGTATTAATATGAAAAAGACTTATTTGAAAGATGTGTATAACAGTCTTTTGAATATGGAATACGATATACAAATTGATGAAGAAACACGTTTAAAGGCTTATGGCGCTCTTATTAATATGCACGAACTTGGGAGGTAAAGAACATGGATATTTTCACTGATGTTTTAATTGTTGGAACAGGTGTTGCTGGACTTTACGCTGCTCTTAATCTAAGAAATGATTTAAAAATAACTATGATTTCAAAAGGTAAACTAGATGAATGTAACACTAACTTAGCACAAGGTGGTATTTCTGTAGCAAGAGGCTCTACAGACATAGATTCATTTGTTGAAGATACTTTAAAAGCTGGTCAGTATGAAAATGATGTTAACGCAGTCAAGATTTTAGCAGAAGAATCCATTGAAAATATAAATAATCTTTCTAATATGGGAGTAGATTTTGATAAAGACAGAGAGGGTCTCAACTATACACGAGAAGCTGCTCATAGTATTAATAGAATCGTGCACTATAAAGATATAACAGGAAAAAGATTAGAAGAGGTTTTGCTAAGTAAAGTTAAGTCAAAAGATAACATAATAATTTATGAAGATTGTCATCTAATAGATATATTGAAAAAATATAATATATGTACTGGTGGAATATGTATAAATAATAATAAACAAATTAATATCTATGCTAAGGTTACTATACTAGCTACCGGTGGTATTGGAGGTATCTTTAAAAATTCTACAAATCAGAGACTAATAACTGGCGATGGTGTAGCTATTGCTCTACGAAATGGAGTTAAAGTTAAAAACTTAAATTATATACAATTTCATCCTACTGCTTTCTTTACTGAAAGCCTGATTGAAAGAAAATTCTTGATTTCTGAATCTGTAAGAGGTGAAGGCGGCAAGCTTATTAACTGTAGAGGAGCGAGTTTCGTAAATGAATTGTTACCAAGGGATGTGGTTACAAAACATATATATGAAGAAGAACGGAAAACTAACTCAAAAAATGTTTATCTTGATATTAGCTTTATGCCTAAAAACTTTATAATTAAAAGATTTCCTACTATATATGAAAAATGCTTAGAAAGTGGCATTGATATAACAAAGGAATCTATACCTGTTTCACCTGCTCAACACTATTTTATGGGAGGTATAGATGTAGATTCATACGGAAAAACATCAATGGAAAATTTATATGCTTTTGGAGAAGTAAGCTGTACTGGAATTCATGGAGCTAATAGATTAGCTAGCAATTCACTTTTAGAGGGCTTAGTTTTTTCAAAACGAGGAGCATTAGACATAAACAATAAAATTAGTGATTTATCCATAATAGATATAAATGCACCAAAACTGGAATATAATCTAGAATGCTATGAGAACATTAACAAAAAAGTCTTAATAGATAATATAATGAAATTTAGGGGAGATTTGAAAGATGAATTGGTTACTTGCTGATGATATTATAAAAAGAGCTCTTAATGAGGACTTATACTACGGAGATATAACTACAAACGCTATAGTTGAACAAAGTGAAAAATCCACCATAGATTTGATAGCTAAGGAAGATGGCATCATAGCAGGACTTGAAGTCTTTAAAAGAGTTTTCTTTATTCTAGGAGATGCTAATGTAAAGCTCTATGTTAAAGACGGAGCTTCAGTGCATAAGGGAGAAAAAATTGGAGAAGTGTATGGAAACACAAGAACTATTTTAAGTGGAGAAAGAGTTGCTTTAAATCTTCTTCAAAGAATGAGTGGTATTGCTACTCTTACAAAAAAATTCACAAAAAAATTAGAAGGAACCAATGTTAAGTTGCTAGATACAAGAAAAACTACGCCTAACATGAGAATATTTGAAAAATATGCAGTAAAAATAGGTGGAGGATTTAATCATAGATTTGGACTTAATGATGGAATTCTTATAAAAGACAATCATATAGATGCAGCTGGCGGAATAAAGAATGCTATTGAAACAGTAAAAAAAAGTGCTCCCTTTGTAAGAAAGATAGAAGTTGAAGTAGAAAGCTTAAGACAGCTTGAAGAAGCTTTAGAAGCTAAGGCTGATATTATAATGCTTGATAATATGGATATAGAAACTTTAAAAACTTCTGTAAAAATGATAAATGGAAAAGCAGAAATTGAAGCCTCCGGAAATGTTACTTTAGATACTATAGAATCTATAGCAAGCACTGGTGTAGACTATATTTCTACCGGAGCATTAACTCATTCTTTTAAAGCTTTAGATTTAAGTATGAAGAACTTAAGACATTTACCGGATAACTACCTATTCTAATGCTTCCATTTAATTAAACTTTCACTTCATAGAATATGAAAATTTTTAAAGATTATATTTGATAAAATAATTGTAAATTTAGCAAACATTTTATAGTATTAAACCTCACAAGAAAACTCAAAATAAGGATGTATTATAGACAAAGTGAGGAGGAATTGTAAAATGACAAGAGAACATGATAGAGAACATCAAGGAAATGATAGCGAACATGATAGAGAAGTACAAAAAAGAAGACTTCAAGAACAAAATGAAAACCGTATAGACCAATTAATTGATGTTGTAGATAACTATACAAGAACTGAAAGACATTTAGAACAGTATTCAAATATAGGTGATCCTAAAAACAGAGCACATGCTAGAGATATCCAGGCTGAGAGAAAAGCTGATATTCAACACTTAAAAAATACTATTGTATACGGTGCTGAATATGACGATCATCCACTTGAAAACCTAAAAGAAAACTATGATGACACAAAAGAATATTTAGATCACTTTGGCTCAAGATTGGATGATAAAACTTTAGCAGGTGTAGAGGAAAAGCAGAAAAATAGAGAAACAAGTATTAAACAAATGGAACATCATACTTAAATGTTAATTTTTTTAATGAAGCAGCTGATTCTAGATTGGCTGCTTTTAATATTCATTATTTTCAAAGTTTATTTGCATATCAATATTAAATATTATATAATATAAATTATAAGATAGCCAAAGGAGTGAATTATATGGAAACAGATATAAATTTTAATTCTCTTATAACCTCTGTAGGTAAATGCTGTTTAGGAGAACAAGATTGTGGTACATGCTCTAAAGAGAATTGTTTAGTTGGATACTGTAAAAAAAATCTTCTTACTTGTTTAAAAACCGGTGAACAGTTTATTGATGGTGAAATAGATAACATACCTTTGTTTGATACAAAAGTTTTTGATGAGAAATCTATAATCGAAACTATTGGACTTATTCTTAATGAATGTAAAAACTGTAATGCTTATCATGATGAGGAATGTATTATAAATATGCTTAGAAGTTCTTGTGAGGTAATTTTATTTGGTAATCCTATGGATTACAATGGAAGTGCACTTTTATATTTAGAGGATGTAAAACAACATAACGCAGAAATTTCCAGTAAAATATTTGATGCATTTAAGAATGCTAAAGGATAGTAACTGAATAGATACTTAAAATTAGTATTATAAATAATAATTATTGGAGGAGGATTATTTAATTATGGATAAAATTGAATTAACTTTTGAAACTACTTTAGGAGAAACTAAAGGTACAGAGCTTGAAAGAGCTGTAAAGCAAACATTTGCAGGCGAAACAAAAGAGGCTGGATTATATGTAGCTATAGCTCGCCAAGCTCAGAGACAAGGCTATGGGGATATTGCTGAAATTTTAAAGGTCTTAGCATTGGAAGAAATAGATCATGCTGCAACTTGTGCTGAACTTAATGGTATGATAACAGATGATTGTTTCCAAGATATACAACAGATGCTAGAAGGAGAGACTTTTGCTAATAATGCCAAAAGATCTGATGCATTGAAAGCCGATAGTCTTAAAATTGAATCTGCTAGAGAATTCTTCAATTTGGCTTCTAAAGATGAGGGACGTCATGCTAGAATATTAGAAGGAATTCTTAGAAAATATAACAAATAAAAAAACTTGAATCAGATATTTCCAATCTGATTCAAGTTTTTTCGTATTATCTTCTCTATATTCCTTTAATAGCTCCTCTCTTTAAAGCGGCACTTAAAGCGTTAAAGAGAACAGTAGCTGCTACACCATTTATTAAACATGCTGGAAGAACTACAGATAAAAATAGTATGCGAAAGCTTACAGGTAACCCTGCAGTTACTAATGCAACTGTTAAAAAGGCTGTTCCGCTTACTAAAGTTCCTACAACAGAGACTATTATTACTTTTATCTGATTGTTGAAAGCATTTCTTAAAGGCATTAATAATAAAAACATTATGTTTGTAGTTATAAACTTGTCTATTATATTAGCTAACTGCCCTCCTGGGAAGGTTGTAGTAGCTGCTGCTAATATTCCGGCTACAATACCTGCAGTTAAACATGTTTTATAATCTTCATTTAATATCATTATAATAAATAACATAACTAGAGAAAAATCAGGTTTCATTCCAAATAATAAAGGTGGTGAAATTTGATGAAGCACAGCTCCTATACCTAAAAATAGTGAATTTATAATAATCTTTTTTATACTCATAATAAATCTCTCCTCTTTTTAAAATTATTTTTTATAGTTAAATTTTCATAATAATCAGAATTATATTTTGTATAAAGTTCATCTTTCTTTCACAACATCTACTAATTACCTCCTTAAAAGTTGATTTTAAAAATTCTTAAAGGATTTTTAGATAATAAAAAACTCCGTCCTAAACAATAGGACGGAGTAATATCCGCGGTACCACCTAAATTGTATCTAAAAAACTAGACACCTCTTAATATTTCAAGCACTAATATGCTCTATCCATTGTAACGTACGGCTAACGGTAACTACTACTATTTAAAGCATACCTTTAAATTTCGGGTTACTCCTCGGAGGTCCATTCACTAACGATTATCGTACCAGGATTCCACCATCCCCAGCTCTCTTTAACTAAACCAACTAGCTACTCTTCCTCGTCAAAGGATTATTTATAACTTGTTTATATAATACCATCTCAATCTTTGTTTGTCAATTAAAAATTTTCTTAAAATTACTCTAATATTATGCTGCATCCTCTTCTATACCAGACTTAATACTTTTACTATCAAATAATGGTGTTATTAAAAACACTGCCAAACAAACAATCCACTCTGCATATATAACATGAGGAACCACTCTAACAGCTGGTACTAACTGCCATAATATCAATACTATTATACCTGCTAATCCAGTATTAAAAGCTGAATTTTTTCTGCAAATTGATGGTGCAAATAGTGTAAGTACAAAAACTATAGAAAAAGCTGTAGTAAGACTTAATGCTAACATTACCATACTTAATATTCCACTAGCTTTTAAAGCTATAAGAAAAGTTATTATTCCAAGAACTACTACACAACATTTAGTCATAAACATAAGTTTCTTTTCTTCTATTTTAGGATTTATAAATCTTTTGTATATATCCTGAGAAACCAAAGTAGCTGAGCCTAAAAGCAAATTGCAGGCTGTTGAAACATCTGCTGCCCACAATGCAGCTAAAGTCAATCCTGCAAGTAGTGGATTTAAAGAAGTAATTACTTTTGGAAGTGCCATAGTAGCACTAACCTCTGGATAAGCCGCTTTAGCAACTATTCCAAGCAATGCAGCAAGAAAACCTATAGGTATCATTAAAAGTCCACCTATTATAAATCCTCTCCTTGCAGACTCTCCATCCTTTGCACAAAATGCTATCTGTACCGCTCCTTGAAGAGAAAAACATTCAGTAATCATTACTATAAACCACACAATTATTGTAGGTAATCCTAGTCCTTTTATAGGATGAAAATATGTTGCAGCATCTGGAAGCTTTAATGCAATATTATGTATTCCTCCATTTGAGCTCACTGCTAACAATGTAACAATTATAATCCCTGCATATTTTAAAGGTACATTAAAGAAATTACAAAGACCTGTAGACCACATTCCCCCAATAAAGGTTATTCCTATAAATACACAAGCACTAACAATCATACCTGTTTTTAAAGTAAATATAGAAGGTAGTAATGAAGATAATATTGCTCCTCCTGCTATGTATTGAATTGATGTAGCCATAAGCTGAATTATTAATTGACCTATTACACCTATAATTCTTCCTTTTGTATCGTAAAACTTTTCAAACATTTCTGGTACTGTGGAAATATTTAATTCTCTATATCTTTTAGCTCCAATTAATCCCATAAGTATGGAACCTATTCCCCATGCTACAGTATACCAACCTGCTGACAAACCAAATTTATTTGCTTGTTCTGCCACCCCTATAGTTGCAGCTCCTCCTATAGCAAGTCCAACCATTGAAACTGTAATAAGAGAAGTATTTAATCCCCTTCCTGCTAATATATAGCCCTCATTAGTACCTGTTGAAGCTTTTTTTCTTGCATAAAAACTAATGCAAAATAATATAATAATGTACGCAACTACTACTAAAAAAGAAATATTCATAATTTTAGCCCCCTTTAATTATTTTTACCTATTTAGTTTTAAAGAATATTGATAAATAATTTCAGGAACTTTCGCGAAAATCCTATAAATAATTATAAATGAATATAAAAAAAACGCCTCTAAAATGAAAGAGACGATTATTACGCGGTACCACCCTTATTGAAATATTTATATAATTCACAATCCAAAAATAAAAATAATTTATTTACATGAACTATATATATAAATCCACTTTTACCTGTAACGTAGGTTTTACGGCTCAGCCTACTTAGTTTCAGCCTGCAGTTTAGGACCTAGTTTCATTATGCTTCATCGCTAATTCTCAGCAACCATTAGCTCTCTGAAGAATTCACATAATTACTCTCTCCATCATTACTTTTCCATTGTTTTACTAACCTGTTGTTTCCAATTGTAATCTGTAATGAATAAATATTCAACTTCAATATTTCCTATATTTCCTTAAATAAACGTTATTTTCTAGATTTTTTTCCATTTTTCGAAGATTTTCTTAGTAAATGCTTTTCTTAAAATTTACCAAGACAGAAATTCTTTATAAAGAATAAAACATTACTTAAAGGAAAAACTAAATTTTGAAAGGGGCGTTGTTATATATGGATAAGAAAAAGGTTAAAATACTTACAGAAGATAAGAAACGTAAACTAACAGCATCCAAAGATGAAGAAGGAAGATTAAACAAAGAAATAGGTGGAATGTCTGGTAAATATTCTGGAAGATAATCTATCATAATAAAATAAAGGTGGGATAAATTTATGCAAAATAAAAAAAAATCAACACCATTAGATTCAAAACTTCGTTCTATGGAAGCTGAAAGTAATGCAAGTAAAGAGGCTACAAATGGATATATGGAGCGAGGCAATCCTGCAGCTATTGCTCAAAAATCTAGGGTTATAAGCAATAATGACAATGGTTCACATTTATAGATTTTGCAATAGTTTATGAATTAAATATTAAAACACTAGCAGTAAATTAATGCTAGTGTTTTAATATTTAAATAACTGTTTTATTGTTATTGAATAAGTTTTTATAGCAGTAATCTATTATATCACTTCTTTTAATAATACCGATAAATACTCTATTATCATCTACTACAGGAACAAAATTTTGATTTACTGCAAGAGATACTAAATCTTCAATATCTGAATCTATATATACTGGCTTATTAATTACACGTCTTGATATATCTCTTAATAATATTTTATCAGTATTTTTAAAACTCAATTCTGGAGTATTTTTCAATTTCCAAAGTAGGTCTCCTTCAGTTAATGTTCCTACATATTTCCCCTTTTCATCTATAATAGGTATAGCTGTAAACCTATGACGTTCCATTCTTTCTAAAGCTTGTCTCATTGTAGAATTAAGTGTTGCACATACTAAGTCCTTTTTTGGCGTAAGAAAAAACGCTATATTCATAACTTTTCCATCCTCTTTACAATGTTTTTTTATTATTCTACTATAACTAATTCTTTATCATACTTATTAAGCACTTCGCATCCATCTTCAGTAACTAACACTAAATCTTCTATTCTGACTCCAACTTCTCCTGGTAAATATATACCCGGCTCAATAGAGAATATCATACCTGGTTCAACTTTGTCAGTATTTACTGAAGAAACATCACCTAAATCATGAACTTCAATACCTATTGAGTGTCCAGTTCTATGAGTGAAATACTTTCCGTATCCATGAGCATCAATATGATTTCTAGCTGCAGCATCTATATCACAGAATCTTACACCTGGCTTAACCATGTCTATAGCTCTCTTATTAGCTTCTAAAACTATATTAAATACTTCTCTAGCTTTATCTGGTGCATATTTATAGAACACAGTTCTAGTCATATCTGAACAGTATGAATCCTTCACACATCCTATATCGATTATTATGCCATCTCCTTCTTTAACTACTGTATTGTCACATCCATGATGTGGATCGGCAGCATTTGCACCATAACCTATAATCGGGTCAAATGAAAATCCTTCAGCTCCTAGTTCTTCATATATACTTAATAAAAGCTGTGCCATTCTCTTTTCAGAATGCATTTCTGGCACAAGTTTAATAACTCTATCTACTGCTAAATCGTTTAATCTTGAAGCTTCTCTCATTAAATCTTTTTCTTTATCATCCTTGCACATTCTAACTCTATCTAGGATTGAAGAACCATTAACAAAAGTACTTCCTCCTTTTAATTCCATAAGTCTTAATAAAAAACGTGCTGGCCAGTTTTTGTCAACACCCATTGGTTTTTCTTTATCCACATATTTTGAAGCTATTTCTACTCCATCTTGAGTATCATTAAACCACACTTTTTCAACACCTAAATCTTCAGTTACCGTGAATAACTCATTGATAAATAATTTGTTATTTCCATTTAGATTTATATACAATGCTAACATTCTCTCCCCTGGATGAATCCATTTTCCTGTCAAATAAAAAATGGCCGCTGGGTCAGAAATTATCATTTGAGATACATTTCGTATTTCCATTTCCTTTAATACTTTATTTAGTCTTAGTTGATTCATAATATAGTCCTCCTAAATATTATATGCATTTAACCCAAAATATAATAAAAATTTACGATAAAACACAAAATAAATATTTAAATACATTTAATGTAATATTCAAAAAATTCCATACCATCATTATTTTATCATAATTTCATATCTATGTATATATTCTTTAATGATACCACTGTAATAATTTCATGCTTACTTAAAAACAAAACTCCCACCTTTACAAGCGGGAGTTAAAAAATAAAATTCTTTGACCTGATGTTAAATTTTTAATAATCCCTCTGATCACCCTTCAGTAAATTCTCTACCTGTGTTCCAATTTCATGACCTTTTTTATATGATGCCATATGTTCAAAAGGTATTTCATCCTTATAAGCATCTTTTCCTGTAAGACTGTCTATTATACCTTTTTTAGCTGCTGGTAAATCACCTACATGAATTTCCTTTATATCATCCAATTCAAATCTATCCATCATTTAAAGCCTCCTTATATCTACTTTTCATTTATAGGTTATCCATATAGCTAAAAATAATGTATAAATTTGATAGGGTATTTTCAGGTTTCTTCTTTTTCATATTAAATATTATCTAAAATCTTTAGTCTATATTTTTGGAACATTCATATTCTACATTTAATAGCTTTATTAATATATCTTCTGTATTTTCTTTTAACTTACCATCAGCTCCATCTTCACTTTTATTAATAGCATCTAGAGCAACCTTTAAGCCTTTTGTAATATTTTTAATCTCATCTAAATTTAAAAGCATTAATATATTTTCTTGCATTTTAAAAGCCCCCCTTTTTATTGTATTTTATAAAAGTTATGATTAAGACATTGAAAATTATGACTTTATAATTTTTTGTAGAATTAATTAAAATAATAACCTTTTATTAAAAGTTATTATTTTATTAACATTTTTCATTTAACTTAATATTTTGAAAATTTTTCATAGTGTATATCCTAAATATAAAAATTACTAACTCTAATGACAAGTGATTAAATACCACGCTATCACTTGTCACTGCTTATCTATATTTTTCTAATTCATATAAAACATAAGATTAAAAGTTTCCTATGAAATCATAATATTCTTCAAGCATGTCCTCTGTGTATTTTTTTTTACCCATAAGCCTGTATAATATATCTGCTCGTTTATAACCTTCTTTATATAGTCTGTATTCTTTCAGAAGTCTTTTCAACATACCTTTATTAATCTGAAGTAAACCTACAAGTTCCTCTACATTATAATAATCTTTATATAACAATTTTTCTAAACTTTTCTGCATTTGAATCTTATACTCTAAATCTAATTTTCTATTTTTATGCGGTCCATTCTTCCCTCTATGGTGTTCTGGACAAAGATATCTAAAGTTTAGCGGAAAATCAACGCCTCCTTGGCATCTATAAACTATATGATGTTTATCCGCTTGTTTACCACAGATTTCACATCTAAGCAATTTTTCCCCTCCTATTTTTAAATGTATTAATTTATATTTAAATTATATCACAACTTTTGTATTATTTCACTTGTAAATAATTATTAAATTTGCCTAATTTAGAATATTAGTTCAACTCTCTTTTTAACTATATCTCTCTAGTTAAAATATATACTCTAATGAAACTTGAGCAGGATAGCCGAGAACTATTCCACACAAGTTTCACTTAATAATCATACTAATTTTTAATTTTTCTAAACTCCTGAGTAATTTCTATTCTTTTCTTTTCTATTTAGTTTGCATACATACATATTATTATCAGCTTCTTTAAAGAGCTCTTTCATAGATCTATAATTACATCCATTAAAAGCCATTCCTGTAGATATACTTAAATGAATTGAGTTATTTTTTAAATTATACTTTTCTATTTCATTTTGTAGTTCTAGATTTAATTCTTCTACATCCTTTTCACTACAATCTTTCAACAAAATAACGAATTCATCACCGCCAATTCTGGCTACTAAACAATTAGTCCTGCAAACCTTTTTCAATATACAAGCTGCATTAACAAGAAGTTCGTCCCCACAGCAATGTCCCAAGGTATCATTAATGATTTTTAATCCATCTAAGTCACAAACAATCATTCCAATATTAGTAACTTTTTCACTGTCAGCTTCAGTTAATACATCTTGAAAATAACCTCTATTATAAACATCTGTGAGACTATCGTAGAAACTCATTTTTTTAAACTTTTTCTCCAAAATAATTCTCTCTGTAATATTTTGAAAATTAACCACCATACCAATACTTTCTTGTTTGTCATTCCATATTGGTGAGCCTGATATACTTATATTGTATTTTTTGTTATCCTTAGAGATTAAACATATATTTTCATAACTTTTAATAGTGATTTCACCATTTATAATTCTAGAAAATAAGGAATTCCTTCTCTTTTCAATATTATCATATGTTTCTCCATACTCTATATTGAAGATTTTTCCTAAGTTTTGTCCTAATGCTTCACTTATAGTATAACCTGTAAGTTCTTCTGCTGCATTATTCATAAATTTTATTTTTCCTTCTCTATCCGTAGCTATAACACCATCAACTATACTAGATAATGTTAATTTAAACCATTCTTCCTGTTTTGTTAACTCTATTTCTTTTTGTTCTGTAATATCTTTGCATATTGAAGATATATCTACCTGAAGATCGTTTAATACTATAGGAACAACTCTAACTTCAGTGCTTGAAGAATTAATTTTATCATTCATTCTTTATCACCGCATTAAAAGTAGTTTAGTTAAATTTTAGTTACCCTTTAATAATAGAATATGTACCAAGTATAGAAATAGCTCCACTTTATACAAAAAACCTACTATATAAAAAAATAAAACACAATTTTAAAAAATTATGTTTTATTTTCGTATCAAATTACTTATATCATTTAAAATTTTTTAAATTCTTAAAAAGTGCATATAATATAAAAATTAATAGCAATGTAAATATAGGTGCTGATGAATAATAAATTATTTTCCCATAATCCGTAAAAATCACCCTTTCAACAAATATATGTTTAGATTTATTATAATAAGTATATTCTATAAATATT
>Ga0183101_1000021_pt14 | contig 33129 bp, 28 predicted proteins | sample Biomet3_FD_127790 | JGI IMG/M metagenome (GOLD analysis project Ga0183101, IMG submission 127790) | Microbial communities from bioreactor (seeded with sewage sludge) at LBNL, California, USA - Biofuel metagenome 3 | ecosystem: Engineered > Bioreactor > Anaerobic > Unclassified ...
GAGGCCGCCCGGCCGGCCCGCGGCGGGCGGCTTTGCGCGCGGAGGTCCCGCCCAGCCCCCCCGCGCCCGCCACGGAAGCCGTGGGCGTGAGCCTTTCCGCCCCGGCGGCGGAAAAGCTGCATGTCAAACAGGGCGACGCGCTCGCGGGCAAGGTGGAACGGCGCTATCAGGGCAAGGTGCAAACGGCCCGGGTGGCGCTGCGCGTTGTTTCCGTTTTGCCGCTGGCCGCCCAGCAAAAAGATGTGGCCTATGTGCCGCTGGCCCTCATGGAAGCCACGGAGGATTACCGCGATGGCCGCGCCGTGCCCGAGCTTGGGGCGCAAAACGGCTGGACAGGCGACCCCAGGCCGCAGGGCGAACGCCTGTATCCCGGTTTCAGGCTGTATGCCCGCACCCTTGAGGATGTCATGCCCCTGCGCGAGGCTTTTGCCGCGCAAAAAATCGACGTGTATACCCACGCGGACGAAATCGGCCAGGTAACGGCCCTGGCGCACGCCCTCAACCTGATCTTCGCGCTTATCTGCGCGGCCACGGCCGCCGGTTTTCTGGCCTCCACGGCCAGCAGCGTTCTGGCGGGCATCAAGCGCAAGGAGCGTACGCTGGGGCTGCTGCGGCTGAACGGCTTTACCACCGGCAAGCTCATGCTGTTTCCGCTGGCGCAGGCCCTGCTCACCGCGCTGGCTGGCACCGCGCTGGCCTCCGGGGTGTATGCCGTGGCCGCCGTTGTCATCAACCGTCTGTTCAGTTCCGGCCTCACGGGCATGGAACAGGTGTGCCGCCTGCTGCCCGCGCATTTTCTGCTGGCCTTCGCCGCTGTTTCCGGGCTGGCCCTGCTGGCCGCCGTTGGCCCGGCGCTGCGCGCCGCCCGCATTGAACCTTCGGAGGTTATCCGTGACGTCTGATACCCTTGCCCCGCGCCTTGCCCGCAAGCTTGGGGGCTTTGTTCTCGCGCTTTGCTGCGCCCTGCCGCTTTTGCCCGAGGCTCCGGCCTGGGCGGCGCTGACCCGCAAGACGGATGTGGGCCTGGCGGATGCCTGCAACCCCAAACCCGCGGATACGGACATTGTGCTGCCCATGCCCTGCGGCCTGAGCATGGCCTTTACTCTGGTGGCCGTGCCCGCCAAAGGTCTGCTGTGGGACATGCCCATGCGCCCCGGTGTGGACGACCCGGCCCATCAGGACCGCGCCTTTTATGACCACCGCTACAACACGGCCCTTTCCGGCTCCTTCACGCTGGAAGATCTGCCCGCCGCCTGGCGCAAGCAGGCCCCCAAGGGGCAAAACTATTTTTACCTTGTGGCCAAGTATGAGGTCAGCAACCTGCAATGGCATGCCGTTATGGATGCCGCCTGCCCCAATACGGCCAAGCCCGACGCGGAGGCGGCCCGCCCGGCCACGGACATGAGCTGGTATGACGCCGTGGACTTTACCCGCCGCTATACCGCCTGGCTGCTGCAAAACGCGCCGGAATCCCTGCCCCGTTTCGCCGGGGATCAGCGCAATGTGGGTTTTGTGCGCCTGCCCACGGAAGCGGAGTGGGAATATGCCGCGCGCGGCGGCCAAACAGCGGGCAGCCAGTTGCTGCTGCAAGAGGATTTTTTTGCCCTTCCCCCCGGTGAAAACCGCGCGGACTATGCCGTTTACCGCCCGGAGCAGGGGCCGCGCGCCGAAAACACGGCCAACATCGGTTCCCGCAAGCCCAACCCCCTGGGAATATACGACACGGCGGGCAACGCCGCTGAAATGGTGCTGGATGCCTTTCGCTTTTCCGTTGGTGGGCGGCTGCTCGGCTCCGCTGGCGGCTTTGTGCGCAAGGGCGGCTCCTTTCTTTCCGGCGATGCCGAAATATTGCCCGGCCGCAGGGAGGAAACGCCCTTTTTCATGACCGACGGCCCCGCGCATGCGCGCGACCTTGGCTTTCGGCCTGTAATTTCGGGCATCAATACCCCCGGCGGCGCGCGCCCGCAGGAACTGCACGCGGAATGGAAGCAGGCCGGGGAAAACACGCCCCAGCTGGCGCAAAACGGCCAACCGGCGCGCAACCCGCTGGACGAACTGGACCGCCTGCTGGCAGCCGCGCCGGACGATGCCTCCCGAAAAAATCTTCAGAACCTGCGCAATACCATCAAGGAAAACAACATTGTTCTGGAACGCCAAAAGCAGCTTGAGGCCCAGTCGCTGCTGCGCACCGGCGTATATATGATTGAAACAATAAGAAATTATTCCAGCAGGCGTAACGGCTTGAAAACGCAGATCGCCAGCATGGAGCGTGATCTCGCCTCGGCCAAGGGACCGGCCCTTGAAAAGCTTCGTCAGATATTGGATACTGCCCGCAGGGGCCTTGTGATGCTGGATACCAGCTTGGACAAATCCCTCACCTTCTACCGCAGCAAGGTGGAAGAAGGCGCGTTGCTTGCTCCCGAAGCGTTGTCCGCCGCATATGAATCCCTTGAAAAGGATTTCAGCGGTGATGATCCCTTCAATAAGAACATGCACAAAAACCTTGAACTGTACCGGCTTCATGTGGAAAAGCTGCGCAAAAGCAAGGCCATGACACGCGAAGCCATGCAGAAAGACATTCTCGAACGCCGTTTTCAGTAGACAAAAGGAGAAGATCCAATGGCAGAAAAAATGCGCATCGGCTGGATTGGCACGGGTGTTATGGGCCTTTCGATGGCTGGGCACCTTCAGGCAGCCGGATGGCCGCTGACCGTTTATAACCGCACCAAGGCCAAGGCCGAACCGCTGATTGCCAAGGGCGCCAAGTGGGCCGACACGCCCCGCGCCGTGGCCGAAGCTTCTGATGTGGTGTTCACCATTGTGGGCTATCCCCGCGATGTGGAAGAAGTGACCCTGGGCGAAAACGGCGTGCTGCGCGGCCTGGCGAAGGGCGGCGTGGTGTGCGACATGAGCACCTCAAGCCCCGTGCTGGCCGAGCGCATTGCCGCTGCCGCCAAGCAGCAGGGCTGCGAATCGCTTGACGCCCCCGTTACCGGCGGCGATGTGGGCGCGCGCGACGCCAAGCTTTCCATCTTTGTGGGCGGCGAGGCTGCGGTTTATGACCGCATTCTGCCCTGCTTCAACAAAATGGGCACCAACATTCTGCACTGCGGCGGCGCGGGCTTTGGCCAAAAAGGCAAGCTGGCCAACCAGGCCGCCATTGCCGGCGTGATGATCAGCACCTGCGAATCCTTTCTTTTTGCGCAGGAAGCGGGCCTTGACGTTTCCAAGTGGATGGAGCTTGTTGTTGCCGGTTCCGGCGGCAGCTTTGCCATGAACACCCTGGGCCGCCGCATGCTCAAGGGCGACTTTGCCCCCGGCTTCTTCATCGATCACTTTATCAAAGATCTTGGCCTTTGCCTTGACGAATGCCGCCGCATGAAGCTTGTTCTGCCCGGCATTACCCTGGCGGACGAGCTGTACCGCACCATGCAGGCCAAGGGCCAGGGCAGCAAGGGCACGCAGGCGCTTATTGAATGCCTGGCCGAACTTTCGGCCAAAAAGTGGCGCACCTGCGGCTGCAAATAGCACACGTTTGAGGGCCGCACAGGCCCATTCCCCGCCCGGTTTCATGGCCGGGCGGGGATGTACAGCATGACGAGCCTGCGCCCGCCGCTTTAGGGCAACCCTTTACAGGAGAGCCGCCATGCCTTCCCGCCTTCCCGGCAGCCCCCTGGACGACCCCGCCCTTGAGGCTTACCGACCCTTTTTACAGCGTCGCAACCACGCCTTTTTTGCGGAGCTGGAACGCATCCGTTCAAAATACGGTTCGTTGCGGGCCTATGCCAGCCTGCATCTTTCCTTGGGCGCGCACCGCGTCAACGGCCCCACCGGCCCATTCTGGCGCTGGCGCGAATATATGCCCAATGCCGAAAGCCTGTGGCTGACCACGGACAAGCTGCAATTTCAGCGGCACGCCAAATTTCGTTTTCAGCGCCTGGCCGATGGTGTTTTTGAACTTTGCCTGCCCGATGCGGCCCTTGAGCACGGCACATTTGTTGAGCTGCGCGTGACCGCCGCGCAATCGGGCCAGCCAAACGGGCGGCAACGCACCCTCAAGCGGGTGCCCGCCTTCGCCCAATGGGTGGAGCAAAACGCCGTAGTGCCGGAACAGTGGTGCGCGCGCCTGTGGGCCCCGCCGCAGGCCTATCAGTTTCGCAACCGGCGGCCCATACGCCCCCCCTTCCCCCGCATTTATGAAGCCCATGTGGGCATGGCCCAAGCGGCGCAGGAACACCATGGCGACAGCGTGGGCAGTTATGCGGCCTTTACCCGAAATGTGCTGCCCCGCATTCGGGAAAGCGGCTACACGGCCGTGCAGCTTATGGGCATTCTGGAACACCCGCTCTACCGCTCTTTCGGCTATCAGGTGGGCAGCTATTTTGCGCCCTCCTCCCGTTATGGCACGCCAGACGAATTCAAGGAACTTGTGGATGCCGCCCACGGCCTTGGCCTTTCCGTTATTCTGGATGTGCCGCACGGCCACGCCAGCCCAAATACGGAGCAGGGCCTCGCCCGCTATGACGGCGGCAGCTATTTTTTCAGCGCAAAAGAAAACCAGTGGGGCACGCCCTCCTTTGACTTCAGCCAGGAGGCGGCGCGGCGGTTTCTGCTTTCCAACTGCCGGTACTGGCTGGAAGAATTTCGCGTGGATGGCTTTCGTTTTGATGCCGTGGGCAACATGCTCTATCTGGACCACGGCGCAAACGACGACTTTTCCCATGTGGGGCGCTGCTTTTATGGCAAAGACGGCCTGCCCCGCGCCGACGTGCATGGGGAATTGTATCTGAACCTCGCCAACGCCCTGGTGCATGAAATAGCGCCCCGCGCTGTGACCATTGCCGAAGAATTTTCGGGCATGCCGGGCCTTACCAGCCCGCCGGAAGCGGGCGGCCTTGGCTTTGATTACCGCTTCGCCATGGGCATTCCGGATTATTGGGCCAAGTGCATTGCCGCGCCGCGCGACATGGGCAGCCTGTGGCACGAGATGACGAACCACCGGCCCTATGACCGCACTGTCAGCTATGTGGAGTGCCACGACCAGAGCATCAACGGCAAGGACGCCATGATCTGGCGTTTGCTGGGCGACGACATGTACCGCTTCATGTCCGTGAACACCGATAACTGGAATGTTGCGCGCGGGCTGGCCTTTTACCGCCTTATGCGCCTGATAACCCTGGCCACGGCCGATGCGGGCTATCTGAACTTCATGGGCAGCGAATTTGGCCACCCGGAATGGCTGGATGCGGAGGCGCACGCCCACCGCCAATGGCGGCTCGCGGACGACAAAGGCCTTAAATACGCCATGCTGGCCGCCTGGGACAGGGAACAGATGCTCGGCCTTGTGCGCCCCTTTGCTCAGGATTTTGCGCAGCCGCCGCGCTTTCGCTTTATTCACGAGCAAAAGCGCGTGCTCGCCTTTGAGCGCGGCAACCTGCTTTTCGCCTTCAACTTTCATGAGCTTGAGGCGCAAAAGGGCCTGCGCTTCGCCGTAACGGCGGGAAAATACACCGAGCTGCTTTCTTCCGATGAAACGCGCTTTGCTGGGCACGGCAACCTGGTGGTGGGCATGCCCGCCATGGAGCATTTCACTTCCCCCCTTCCCGGCCGAAGGGAAGGCGATATCAGCCTGTATCTTCCGCCGCTTGTGGGGCTTGTGCTGGAACGTGCCAAATAATTTTTAGAAAATCTGTTGACAGGTCAGGCGGTTCAGCGTAGTTATCTTCCTCGCGTCGGGATGTAGCGCAGTCTGGGAGCGCACTTGAATGGGGTTCAAGGGGTCGAAGGTTCAAATCCTTTCATCCCGACCAGAGATTTAAAGGGAATTCATGGAAACATGAATTCCCTTTTCTCGTTTGTGGCTTTAGCCAGTTGAGCGCACCTGTGCGCGAAACAGATAACCACCCGCTGCGGGTGGTTTTGATTTCTGACCGACCATACACATAGGCATCGTTCTGATGCCGCACCGCGCCGCAAGCCCGCCTCTTTCACGGGCGCCAAGCCCTTTTCCTCATTACTCTGTTGTCTGAATTCCCGCAGTCAAAATACAAGTAGTCCGCTTGGTAGATACATTTTTAAAAATTATCTACTAGTGTATGACAAATAACTTGGCTGGAGGAATTGCTTGAAAGGTATACAAAAAATCACCCTGTTGATTTTCTATTTCCTTATATCCGGCTGCGGACTGATTTTTGATATCGCCAACCTGGCCAGCGGAAGGCCAAGCCAGCCCGAGCCGAGAGAAAAAACAGTGAGCGAAAGCAATTTGGAAAGAATGACCAAGCAAATGGATCGCGATATGGCTGAAATGCGCGAAGAAGGCGATCGCAGGGATCGGCAATTTGACCGCGAGTGCGCGGAACAAAGGCAGCGCGCCCAAGAGCATCAGGAAGCTATACTTGAATCATTAAAACGCGGCGATAAAATCAAATTCCCGTAGTATTGGAAAAGAGGGGAAATTCATGAATCTTGCGCTCTTGGATGGGTTTTCAGAGCGCAAAGGTGGAACACCTCAACCCACAAGAGTTAAAGGGAGTTTGTGGTGACATGAATTCCCTTTTTTGTATGCCCCCCCCGCTAACCTGGGGGAGGTTAAACCTTTACCCACTCCGGAAAAAGTCGCGGGAGGACTCAATTTTGGCCCAGGGGGAACCGCAGAGGTGGGAGGGGAAGATTTTGGGACGGAGGGAACGGAGGGGGGATTCTAATGAAAAAATTCCCATCTGCAAGGGCTTTTTATATGAAAAAAAATCCTTTCTATGATGTTTATAAGATTATTCCGTACACCTTTTCTTTGTAATATTTAATTAGGCTAGCTATGGCCCACTCAGTCTCACACAGATAAAAAACTTCAATTTAGAGTCTCAAGGGTGCTTATTGCGGTTTTCTTTTTATGGAGTAGACCTCTCCAGATGAAGTAATTTCAATTGTTTCTGGATTCCATGTCATAGAAATCGGATCTAGCGTGTCAGACTCAATGGAACTCATATCTTGCAGAGGAGGACGGATATACTTCTCCACAAATTTGCCCATAATCTGTCCGGCTTCACTCTCCATTTTCGCCCATGCATCTTCCCCCAAATAATAAAAACCACCTGCGTCTTCATATGCTTTAATTAAATCTGTAAGCCTGTGACTCGGTGTAGGGTCAAGTACAAGAAGATAAGGAGTAATTCCGGCCACTTTACATTCAAATGGAAACGAAAGCTCTTCACCCCATCTTCCTTGGCCGCTTGCAGCAATAGTTACACGAAGTTTAAGCTCATATGCTTTTTCCTCAACAGGGATATAGCAATCAATTTGTCTTCCATCTTTTGTCTGATTTCCATCTTTATCAACTCTTTTTACAGGAGAACATTTTGCCCCTACAGGAGCCCCCCCCATGCACCCGGCTACAATAGGCTCAAATAGATATCCAGCTTCTTGAGCAGAGCGGTTATCAATGTCATATATCCATTTACGCCATAGCATCCAATTACAAAGCAGTTTAGAGGGTGCGAGGCCATACTCTAGGAGGCTCCTAGGTGAAATTTGTTCAAAATCAGCCTTCATCTGGGTTGACAAAATACGACTATATTTAATTCTTCTCCTATGTAACGCACAAAGATTTTTCATGTATATTGGATAGTCATCATTTAAAGACATGACATACTGAAAGGCGTGCATCAGTTCAGCATCTGATAAACAACAATCTCTGGATTCGTATACTTCCATCGGAATTTTATAGTAATCTAAATCAGGGGCACAAAGATCAACAGGTGTTTGTATTTCTAGGTCTCTACACAGAATATGCAATAATATTTTTATATCCAAATTTGTAAGCATAACTTGTGCATCACCATTGCCATGAACCCTACATTCAGCAAACAATTTTCTTATAGATATTGACACTATATAACCTCAAATAAATTTGACTGTTTTTCTGTCAGATTTTCAAGAATATTTGTTGTATTTTTCAAGGCTGGACTCATTGCATCAGCAAAAGTTAGATTAAACCCAAGGAGTTTTCCATTTTTTTCTTCCCCTTGCAATGCCATGAGCTGCTTAAGGTGTGTCCCAAACTCATAGGCCAATAATGGAGGAATTGCGTTACCTATTTGTTTAATTTTACTACTTTCATTCCCACGGAAAACAAAGTCATCTTGGAATGTTTGGATGCGGGCACACTCGCGAATTGTGAGTGGTCTATTTTGGACGGGATGGATTAACTCACGAGTCGAACTACTAGTAATAGTCAAACAAGGCTCATCATAAAAAAGTCTTTTAAGGCCAGATGGGGCACCACCTCTTTTCTCGCTTGGAGTACCATCTATTACTCGCCTGAAAGCACGTTTCTTAAAGGACTCATGCTGTAAATATTCAGGGAGGTCTTTCATTGTGTATCCCTCTTTGAGCAGTTCTAGTCGTTCAAGCTGAACACCAGTAACCTTAGGGGCGTAGTGCTCTAGTATTTTATCTGAATTACCCCTAATATATTTTTCATATTCTGTAGTTACAGGTACTGTGTAGGGAACGGATTCTCCTCTGACACTGGATGGTTCAGGCATACTCCCGATTGCTAACCGCAGGGTATGGCAAGTCTTTCTAAAAATTCTACCCTCTGCAAGAGTTTTCATTTTTGGAAACTTAAAGTTAATTCCGAATTTATTTCCAATTAGAATGACTCTTTTTCTCCGTTGTGGGACTCCGTAGGTTTGTGCATAAATTTTCTCTACTCTTAAAGTATAGCCAATGTTAATCAGTTTTTCGATAAGACTTAAGACATATTTTCCCTTATCGAGTGTTAATAGCCCTTCAACATTTTCAAAAAGAAACCATTTGGGGCTTATTACTTTTAGAGCATCAACGTAACTATTAAGAAGATTATTCCTTGGGTCATTAGAATTTCTAGACCCAGCGGTACTAAACCCCTGACATGGAGGACCACCTATTACAATATCAATGTCATTACACCCAATTTTTTTTAATATAAGTTCAAAATCAGTATCTTCGATACTTTTTTCTTCACAGAATGTACTAGGGAAGTTTGCCGCATAAGAAGAAATGCAGTCTTTGTTATTGTCTTGAGCATAAAGAATATCGAAGCCAGCCCTGCGAAATCCGGCAGAGCACCCTCCTGCGCCTGAAAAGAGAGAAATAGCAGTAGGTTTCATTATATGGAGATTCCTTTGTAAACTTGTCCAGATAAGCCCCCCCAATAGTTTTTTTCACCTGTGAGGCTGAGTGAGGCCATATCGGAGCCAAACTTATATAACAGAAAAAGGGTTTATGAGACAAACTCATAAACCCTTGTAATCTCTGGTCGGGATGAAAGGATTTGAACCTTCGACCCCTTGAACCCCATTCAAGTGCGCTCCCAGACTGCGCTACATCCCGACGCGGAAAGATACCTACGCTGAACCGCCTGCCCTGTCAACTTGCTCTAATCATTACAGCCTGTTTCCCAAAAACTTTGGCGCGGCGATGGCGTAAAGAACGCCATTCCTCACCCCCACAGGCGAACGGACACTCCGAAAAAGCCCGCGCGAGGTTCTCGCCCTAGGGTTTGCCGGTCTGGCCGGAAAGAAAGGCTAGGCCCGCCCCGCCCCTGGCGCAAAAGGAAAAAGGGAACCCATATTTCCATGAATCCCCTTTTCCCAACGCTAGCTGTCATGTCTGAAATATCCGGCAGAAATCTTTGCGCCGCTGCCCTCGTGCGCGCCTGCCGTGGCTGGCAAAATCTACATGCCCGCCGCAGCCCCAAATCCCCAGCCCAGGCGCGTTACGCGCTAGCCCTGCTTGAGGTCGTGAATCAAGCCCTGCAGCACCTGCGCCTGCTGGGCCAATTCCTCAACATCTCTTGCGGCTTGCGTCATTGCCTGCGCTGTTTCCACAGAAATTGCGGCCACCTGCCCCACAGACCGGCTTATTTCCTCGCTGGTTGCGGATTGTTGTTCACTGGCGGTGGCGATGGACTGAATCTGCTCATTGAGCTGCTCAACCTGCTCAAGAATATGCTCCAGCGATTCGCCCGATTGCGCGGCAAGCTGCGTGGCCTGTTCAATTGATGTGCCTGCGTCTTCCACGTTGGCGATATTTTTGCGGGTTCCTTCCTGAATGCCGGTGATGGCGGCGCCCACTTCCTGCGTTGCCGTAACGGTTTTTTCGGCCAGCTTGCGCACCTCGTCCGCAACCACGGCAAAGCCCCTGCCCGCATCACCCGCGCGGGCCGCTTCAATGGCGGCATTGAGGGCAAGCAGGTTGGTTTGGTCGGCAATGTCGGCAATAACGCCCAAAATCTGGCCGATGGATTCGGCCTGTTTGCCAAGGGCGTCCATGTCCTGCTTTATGGCGATGGATTGGGCGTGAATGGATTTTATGCCCGTCACCGCGGTGGATACGATTCGTGAGCCTTCAAGGGTTTGCTGCTTGGCGCTCATGGAAACATTGGCCGCCGCCTGAGCGTTTTGGGCCACCTCAAGCACGGTGGCGCTCATTTCGTCCATGGATTTGGCGGTTTCGCCAACCTGATCAGATTGCTGGTTGGCCCCTCGGCTTGATTGCTCGATCTGGGCGGAAAGTTTTTCGGAAACGGAAGTGACAATGGCGACCACGCCTTCCAAACGCCGCGCCGCAAGCAACATGCCCTCGGCTTTTGCCTTTTCGGCCATGGCCTTGGCCGCGTTTGCCTCAGCGGTGGCCTGGCGGGCGGCCTCGGCCTGCTGCTCCACTTCCGTTTGCCTGGCCTTTGCGGCGCTAAAACTTTTTTTCAATTCGTCGTTCATTTCGCGAATGGCGGAAAAAACGCCGCAATCCTTGCGCCCTTTGCGCAAGCTCATATCCACATCCAAATTGCCGCCCGCGATCTTTTGGGCCACTTCGGCAACATCCGAGGGTTCAGCCCCCAGCTGGAGCATAAGCGAACGAATGACAAAAAACGCCGTCAACGAGCCAACCACAATGGATATGGCAGTCAAAATCCATTGCAGCGATTGCCCGTTCGCCAGTTTGCTTTTGAGGGCCAGCAGGTTTGAGGCGGCTTCGTTCACCTGCTCCTCCACAAAGGGGTCCAGCGAGGCGGTCAGGTCTTCCGTGTCCTTGTCAAACGAGGTCATAAGCGCGTTTCCGGCTTCCAGTCCCTCATTTATATAGGCGTTTGACATCTTGCGCCCCAGCGCATACATGGCGTCAAAAGCCTTGGCCGTTGCCTCAATGCGCTCAAGCGCGCGCTGATTTTTCTCGCGGGCAAACATGCTTTTGAACTTATCCGCGTGGGCATGAAAAGCATCCGCAGCGGCCTGCGCTTCCTTGTATCCATCCGTTTCATGCGTGGCGGAAACGTCCGACAAAAACTGCTGCACCTGAACGGCCTGCAGTTTCATATCCGCAGCCGCCTGCGCAAAGGGAACGCTCTCCATGCTCGTTTGATCCGCAAGAAGATCCGCTTCGTGCAAGGTGGCCTTCATAATAAAGGTGCTGCAGAGCATCAGGCAGAAAACCAGCCCGAACCCCAGCCAAAGTCGTGTCGATACTTTCAACGCCATTCGGTATCTCCCTGTGAGCGTGCGCTTGTGAAAATGGCGGCCAAACCGCCATACAAGCCATTACGGATGAAAATAATAATATATGATGGCAGAAGCGGCAAAAAAATCATGCGGCAAGGAAATAATAGTATAAGCTTAATAAAATCAGTTTGATAGGTATCAAACGTTTTGCGCGCATGCGGGCAGGCAGGAAGGGATCCGCCCAAAGGGAGGGTCGCAGGGAGATTGCCAGCACTGGCGGCAACGGGTTTGCCCCCATGGCGCAAGCAGCCCACGCTCATCGGCGGTGGGCGCTCTTTATGATGGAAAAGCCTGTGGATTTATGTGGGTTATGGCCGTGAGCCTGCGCTAGCGGCAGGTCTGCGCGCCGCGCCGCGCGGGCGCTTCCAAAACACCGGCCAGCGCCATGAGCGCGCAATCCCGGCCAAACCGCCCCGCCGCCTGCACCCCAAGCGGCAGGCCATTGTGCAGCACGTCCATGGGCAGGCCCAATACGGGCAGGCCCGCGTGCGTCCAGGGCACGTTCATGACCGGGTTGCCGGTGGAGGCAAAGCCTTGCGGGGCCTCAGCGGGCGCGGCGGGCGCAAGAAAGGCATCCGCTTTCATGGAGGTCAGCAAGTCGTCCAAAGTTTGCCGCAGCGCGGCGCACGAGGCGCGGCCCGTCTCTATGGCCGCCTGCCCAAGGGTTTGCCCAAATTCAATAAACTCGCGTGTTCTGGGGCGGTACAACGGCCCGAACGCGGCAAACCATGTTTCGTGCATCAGCGCCAGTTCCGCAGCGGCCAGCCGCTGATGGCGCTCAAGCACGCCCGGCCAGTCTTCGAACACGGGCATGGTTTTGATGCGTGTTCCCGGCTGGCGTGAAAGGCGCTCGCAATACTGGTCAAAGGCCCTGCGCATGGCAGGCTCCGCCTCTTGCAAATATGCGTCGTTCGGCACAATAAACGTGGCCGATGCGTTGCGCGTGCGCGTTGGCAAATCGCAAAACAGCGAAAGCATCGTTGCGGCATCCTGCGCGCTTGCACAGAAAAACCCCGCCTGATCAAGGCTTGGGGAAAAGTTGATTATGCCCTCGCCCGGCAAAAGCCCCTGCGAGGGTTTAAAGCCGATCACGCCGCAAAAAGCCGCCGGGCGGATAACGGACCCCATGGTTTGCGTGCCCAGCGCCAAAGGAAAATACCCGGCGCGCACCCCTGCGGCCGACCCGCTGCTGGAACCGCCCGGCGTGTGACGCCGGTTGCACGGGTTGCGCGTGGCGGCCGGTTCGGCATGGGTAAATTCCGTGCTGGCGGTTATGCCCATAACAATGGCCCCGGCCTCGCGTAGGCGCGTCACCAGGGGGGCTTCATCGCCGGAAAACAGCGAAGAAGGCAGCAGCGAGCCACACCGAACCGCATAGCCGTTGGTGCGAAAAACGTCCTTTACCCCCACCGGCACGCCAAACAGGGGCGGACGATCCGCCGGGTTCGGCCAGCGGCGCAGGGCTTCGTCCAGTTCGTCCAGCACCACTTTGGGGCGAAACCCGCCTTCCGCAAAGACAAACAGCTCCCCTTCATTGGCGGCCACACGGCGAAACAGTTCCCGATAAAGGCGCAACAGCGTATCCGCGTCGGCCTGACGAAACAGATCGAATGAAGGTAGGGCGGGAAGCGTAAAGGGGGGCATGGTTTCTCCTGTTGCTGAAGCTTTGCCGTCTTGAACGCGGCCTGGTATGGGCCTGATCCCGATTTGATCTCGACTTGGTCCGGGCGTCGTCTGGGCATTGTTTGGGCAGGTCCGGGCCTTATCCGAACGGGTCCGAACAGGTCCGGGCCTTGTCTGGCCCTTGGGCCGGGCCTTGGCCGTTGCCGCATTGCCCCACACATACACTGTGGCGCATGCTTCAGGACACATGCATGGGGCAACAAGCACGTGGGCACATGCGGCAACAAACCGTTACCGGCCAGGCATCAGCCGCGCCAATCAGCCAGCAGCGCGGCATAAAGTTTTGCAGCCAGATTAATCTGCTCTGTGGCGCAACATTCATCTATTTGGTGGGCCATGGCGGAATCGCCGGGGCCAAGAATCATCACCGGCACATCCGGCAGCCTGGGGCGCAACGCGGCGGCATCGGTGAAAAACTGCACCGTGGCCACGCCGGGGCGAGCGCCCAGCAGCGGGGTGAGCACGTCGAAAGCGCGCGCCATCCACGGCTGGTTCGGATCTGTCCACACCGCCGGAATATCCAGCGTGGCGTCAATGCGCACATCGGCGCCAGCCATGGCGCTCACGGTCTCGCGGATACGCGCGTGGTCATGCTCCGGCACGGTGCGCAGGTCGATGGTCATCACGGCGCTGTCCGGCACGGAATTGCTGTTGCAGCCCGCATGCAGGGTTGAAACAACGCAGGTGCCGCCGCCCAGGTGCGGGTGCTCCCCTTCCAGACTGAAGGAACACATGGCGTTGGCGAAAGGCAACAGCTTTGCCAGCGCGTTGTCTCCCTTGCTTGGCATGGAGGCGTGCGCCGTAACGCCGGTGGTTTTGCAGGCAAGCCACAACGCGCCCTTGTGCCCGCAAAGGGGACGGCACGAGGTGGGCTCGCCCACCACAACGGCGGCGATGCCTTCAAGAAATTCCGGTTGGGCAGCCATGTGGAAGGAGCCCTCGCAGCCGGTTTCCTCGCCGCCATAAATCTGCACCACAACATCGCCGCGCACCTGTTTTGCCATGTCGGCGGCGGCATAAACCATGGCTGCCACCCCGCTTTTCATGTCGCTACTGCCGCGCCCGTACAACAGGCCGTTTTCTATGCGCCCCTCAAAAGGGGGCACGCGCCAGGGCGCGGCGCCCAGCGGAACAGTGTCGATATGCCCGCACAGGCAAAGGGCCGGCAGGCCGCTGCCCGGCCGCAAACGCGCCGCCAGGTTGCAGCGCTGCCCATTGGCGGCGTCATAGGCGTCAAACGTCACGGTAAAGCCCGCGTCGTCAAGAATTTGGGCGATCGGCTCAAGGGCCTGGCGCTCGTCGCCACCGGAAATGGTGTTGCCGCGTATCAGTTTTTGGGCCAGCTCCACGGGGGAAAGTGCTTGTTTCATATGCTCTCGCGTGCGGGTTCGCGCCCGCAGCGCGCCTCCTTGCCGCGCTCAGCCAAAATAGGCTTTTTGCACTTCGGCGTTTTCTTTCAGTTCTTTGGCTGTGCCGCCAGCCACAATGCGCCCCTGCGAAAGCACATAGCCCTGATGGGCAATGGCCAGGGTTTGGCGCACGTTCTGCTCCACCAAAAAGACGGCGATGCCGTTTTCGCAGATCGACCGGATAACACGAAAGTTTTCGCTGACCAGAGCCGGGGAAAGGCCCAACGAAGGTTCGTCGATGATCAGCAGGCGCGGTTCGTTCATCAGCCCGCGCCCAATGGACACCATGGCCTGCTCGCCGCCCGACATGGTGCCCGCAAACTGCGTGCGCCTTTCCCGCAGCCGGGGGAATATTTCATAAACCCTGGCCAGGCGGCTTTGTATCTTGGCGGTTGAGGGTTCCTGATAGGCCCCCATCAGCAGGTTTTCTTCCACATTCATTTTGGGGAACACCCGCCGACCTTCGGGAATGCACGAAACGCCCAGCCGCACGATCTTGTGCGGGGCCATGCCGGTTATATCCGCGCCGTCGAACTGAATGCTGCCTTCCCTTGGGGGCGTAAGGCCCACCAGCGCACGGATAAGGGTTGTCTTGCCCGCGCCGTTGGAACCAAGCAGGCAGGTGATTTTGCCCGGCCGAATTTCGAGCGAAACGCCGCAAAGCACATCCGCCTTGCCATAGGCCACATGCAGGTCTTCGACCATCAGAGGTTTAAAGTTGTTCATCTTCGCACACCTCCGTGCCGAGATAGGCTTCCTGCACCAGGGGATCGGCCGTCACTTCGTCGTAGCTGCCCTCGCAGAGCTTTTCACCAAAGTTCAAGACCACGCAGCGGCTGGTGATGCGGCGAATGACATTCATTTCATGTTCAATAAGCACAATGGCGGGCTTGGCCTCGCCGGTTTCCATGCCCACAATTTCGTCCATGAGCTGTTGGGTTTCCTCGTGGGTCATGCCCGCCGAAGGCTCGTCCAGAAACAGCAGCTTGGGCTTGCCGATAAGCGCGCGGCACAGCTCCACACGCCGCCGGTCAATCATGTTGAGCTCGCTGACGGCGTGGTGCAGCTTTGACGGCAGGTCGGGGTTCAGCGCCCGCAAAAGCGCGGCTGCGGTTTCTTCATATTCCCGGTATGACGCAAGAAAGGCCTTGCGGTGCAGGATGTTATGCATAAAGGAAAGGTCAAGCCGCTTGTGGCTGCCGATCATGATGTTGTCAAAAACTGTCAGATCAAGGCACAGGCGCGAGCGCTGAAACGTGCGCGCAATGCCCGCCCGGTAAACATCCTGCGGCGAAAGGCCGGTTATGTCCTGCCCGTCAAACATCACCTTGCCCGCGCAGGGGTGGTAAATGCCGGTCACAACGTTGAAAAAGGTTGTTTTGCCCGATCCGTTGGGGCCCACAAGCCCTACCACTTCGTGGCTGTCCACATGAATATCAAGCGCCTTAAGCGCCATAAGCCCGCCAAAACGCATGGACAGACCCGTGCATTCAAGAAGATGGGTGGTCATTATGCCATGCCTCCCGTATAGCTGCGAACGCGGCGAGGCAGCAGGCCGGCCGGGCGAAAGATGATCATGAGCAGCACAATGGCCGAATAGATGAGATACCGGTATTCCTGAATAACCTGGAATTTTTCCGGCAAGGCGACCACAAAGGTGGTGGCCACCAGCACGCCCCAGCTGTTGCCTATGCCACCCAGCAACAGGATGGAAAGAAACAGCAGCGAATCGGAAAACGAGAAGTTGGCCGGGCTGATATAGGCCAGCATCATGGCATAGAACGCGCCCGCCACACCGGCAATAAAGTTGCCCAGGGTGAAGGCCGTGATTTTCCAGCGGGTGATGCTTACGCCAAAGCAGGCCGAGGCTATTTCGTCGCCGCGCACGGCATCCATGGAAAGGCCAAACCACGAGCGCTCCATGCGGCGTATAAAGCCGAACGTCAGGCACAGCAGCACCAGGGCGAAAAGGTCGTATTGGGCGTAAAACGAAAAGTCCATGCCGCCAATGTTCAGGTCGTCCATGAAGCTCAGGCCAAACACGTTCAGCCCTTCCACGGGAATGCCCTGGGGGCCGCCAAACCAGGGGCAGACCTCAAGAAAAACCCTGAACAGCAAGGCAAAGGCCATGGTGACAAGGGCCGCATAGTGCCCGGAGGTGCGCAGCACCGGCAGCAGCAGAATGCAGCCGGTCAATGCGGAGGCCAGGCCGCCCAGGGGCAGCGCCAACAGCGAAGGCACGCCCAGGTTCGCCATGAGCAGGGCCGCCGTGTAGCCGCCAACGCCAAAGAACGAAGCCGCGCTGAAGTTGATGACCCCCGCATAGCCCAATTGCACGTTAAGCCCAAGCACCGCCACGGAATAAGTCATGATGGTGCCCAGCAAAAACAGGCTGTAGTGGTCTTCGTGAAACAGAAGAATCAACGCCAGGCTCATGCAGAGCATCAGCCGCGTCCAGAGGCGCTCGTTGTTGCGGGCGGCCTGCAACAGCACGTCCAGCAGGCCGCAGGCTTTAAGCCCCAGCAGCAAAAGCAGCCCCGAGCCCAGATAGAGCAAAATGGTGGCCTGCTCTTCCGCCATGAGAAACAAGGCGACAAAAACCGTTATGCCCACTGCGGTCAACACGCAGGTAAGGGGTCCGGCTGGTGTATTGCGTAAGGAAAACATGGCTAGACCCTTTGGCTGGATTTTTCGGCAAGAAGGCCCGTGGGCTTCCAGGCCATGAGCACAATGACCACGCTGAAGGCGAAAACATCTTTATATGCGCTTGAAAACGGCATGGCCACCGCACCGATGGTCTGCAAAAACGCAAAGATAAAGCCGCCCAAAATGGCCCCGTAAATATTGCCAAGCCCGCCGATAACGGCGGCGCTAAAGCCAATGGCCCCCAGCAGCAGCCCCATGCTGAAATTGATTTCGTTGTAATAAATGCCGTTCATTATGCCCGAAAGCGCGGCAACGCCGCAGCCCAGCGCAAAGGCGGTAAGCACCACCAGCGAAAAATTCACGCCCATAAGCTGCGCGGCCTCGCTATCCTGCGCAACAGCGCGAATGGCCATGCCAAGGCGCGTGCGCGAAATCAGCAGGTGAATCAGCACAACAGCCGCCGCCCCGGCGCAAAACAGCACCAGGTTGTCGAAGCGCAGCGAAAGCTGCCCGTATTCCAGCGACCAATCCGGCAAAAGATGCGGGAACGGCTGCGGGTTCGACCCGTTGGGGAAAAACAGGCGGATAGATTCGCGCAGCACGGTGCCCAGCATCATGGTGGCCAGCAGCGTGTTCAGCGCCGGTGCGGCGCGCAGGCGCATGATCATGGTTTTGGCCAGCAGCATGCCCAGCAGGGCCATGGAAACCAGGGCGGTAAGCGCCACCCACAGCAGCACCCATCCCGGGGCGAGTTCTGGTGAAATGTGCTGCAAATACATGTACATGGCCAGGCCGGAAAAACCGCCCAGCATCACTGTGTCGCCGTGGGAAAAAACAATGACGTCAAGCACGCCGAAAAAAATGGTGAAGCCCACGGCAACCAATGCGTACATCATACCCAGCATGAGGCCGTTGATGACGAATTGAATGATAAGTGACATATCCATCGGAAATCCTTGCCTTGCTGGTCTGTTGCGCCGCCCGGCGACGTTTTGCCGCCGGGCGACGCCTCTGTGGCGTAAAGCTTACTTGTTGGGGTGCTTGAGCTGGCGTTTGCCGGAGGCGTAATCGCTGTCGCTCCAGAAAACCCACTTTCCGTCCTGCACCACAAAGGTGCTGACGGCGGGCTCAATGTTCTGCCCATGGTCGTCAAAGGTCACTTTGCCCACCAAGGTGTCCTTGCCCTTTATGGCGCTGAGGGCGTTGGTGATTTTTTCGCGGTTGGGGCCGGTTTTCTCAATGGTATCGAGAACAAGCTTCATGCTGGCATAGGCAAAGGGGCCGTAGGCTTCGGGCGATTCAGCATAGCCGTGGTCCTTATAGCTCTTCAAAAAGGCCGCGCCGCCGGAAAGTTTTTCAAGCGGAACGCCTTCAATGAAGCTCAGCGTGCCTTCGGCCGCCTCGTTGCCCGCGCCGGTCACAAAGGCATCGGACTTGATGCCCGAAACGCCTTCAAACTGGGAATCTATGCCGAGTTTTTCCATCTGCGAACGCACGCGCACGCCCACGGGCACAAGCCCGCCGAAGTAGATAACGTCGGGGTGCAGCGACTTGATCTTGGTCAGTTCCGCGGTGAAGTCCTGCTGATCGGGGGTAACGCCAAAGGTCGCCACCACGTTGCCGCCAAGCTCGGTGATGAACTTGGTGAAGTAATCCTTGTGCGATTTGCCGTAGTCCGTGATGTCGTGGATGATGGCAAAGGTTTTGTAGCCCTGGTCGGTCATGAACTTGGCCGCAACCTGGTTCTGGTTGATCATGGTGCCGGGGGTGCGGTAAATTTCCTTGTAGTCGTTGCCATAGGTGATGCCGGGGTGCACAGCGCCCCACACCACGGCGGGCATGTGGAAACGGTGGTAAATATCCACCGTGCCCAGCGCCACGGCGGAGCAATAATGGGTGACGCCAGCCGCAACCTTGCGGTCGGAGGCCAGCTTTGTGGCCACCTGAATGCCGATGTTGGGCTTGCATTCGTCGTCGTAGGAAACGAACAGGTAATCAAATTTGCGGTTGGGGTCTTCGTTAAGTTCCTTGACCGCCAGCTCTGCGGAGTTGCGCCCGCCAACGCCAATGGCGCTCACACCGCCGGTAAGCGGTCCCACAAAGCCCACTTTGACGGTTTCACGGGCCTGGGCCGAGGCGGAAAGACACAGAATGGCGGCGCAGCAGGCCAGCGCTTTGCGCCAATTGATCGAAATACGGGACATGATAATCCTCCACATAATGGTTTGATCCTTCAATCAGCAAAATAAGTGCCAACCTGCAATTTTTAATTAACATACTTTAATAAAAGACTATTTTATACTACTCGTTTACTATGAAATAGAACAATTTTGTATTTTCACGGCTAATCAAAACAAATTTATACCAAGTAGCGTGCTAGGAATGCCAGTTACACATAGGATCACGCCGCATACGCAAAAGCAGCGGTTTGGTCGGCAATGGCCAGCATGTTGCAAAGGGGCGTAGAGGAAAAAGGGATTCTATTGATGTTGCGGCAGGTTTTCTTTAACGGCATTCTCTTGTAGGCTATGACAAAAGCGTTGGAGCAACAGCACAACCCACAAGGAAGATAACGCCTATGCAATGGGAAGACTTTTTCAGCCTGCATCCCAAGCTGTATCATATGGCCTGGGAAGGGGCCTGGACAAGCATTGTTGAACATGGCCTGCTGAGCACGGAAGCTCTGCTTGATCTCTTTGAAGTTACGGGTGATAGACGAACAAATCTTTTGGCAAAACACCGTGCGGAGAATGAGCGCATAGAACACCCCAAATATGGCGCAGCTATGATCCGCGACCAAAAGCCCATGAACGATACGAAACTGTCAAGATGCCTGACGGGGGGGCTGAAACCTGCGGACTGGTACCGCCTGCTCAACAGCAAAGTATTTTTTTGGACTACGCCTGAGCGGCTGAGCAGACTGGCCAATGCCGGGCCTTACAAGCAGTTTTCTCACTGCATTTTGACGCTTGACACGCGCAAACTGGTGGCGGACTACAAGGACCAAATCACCTTTTCCCCCATCAATTCCGGGGCAACCCGCTTTGCAAACCCAATGCGGGGGCTTGAAACCTTCACCCGCTTTGAAGATTTTCCCTATGACGCCTACCGAGGCAAGAGATCACCTAATGATATTTTTGTGGAACTGACGGTACGGCGCGGGGTCAACAATATTCTGCGTTATGTGGAAAATGCCAATATTGTTCAGGGCGTGACGTCCCTGGGGCATCTTTACCCCTAGAATCGCTTGCCCCGCCTGCCCCGCGCTCACGCGGGGCTTCTTTTTTGGGGGGGCAGGCACGGCAAGCCTGGCAGAGATCGTTTACCGCCCCTAGCCGCCGCAGCCAGAGCGGCAGCGGAGAGTGTGAGGAAAAAGAGGAGAAAAGTGAAAGAAGAAGAGGAAGAAGAAGGAGAAGAAGCGCCACAAGCTGGGCAATGGCCATGCATAGGTACGCTTTAGGCAAGCGCGGAAAGACGCAAACCTGCAATACCGCCGCTGCGTCAGCCGCACGACCACAGGAACGACCTGCGCATGGCCACAAAGCGCGCCGTGGCATCACGTTGCGCCCGAATGCGCACTTCGTTGAGCCGTAGCGCATTTTTGGCAACTAGGGCAATGATGTTTCTGTCCAGTTCGTTGGCCTTGGCCATGCGCCATAATTCCATAATTGCGGCCAGCACGTTCATGCCTTTTCTATACGGCCGGTTCTCCGTCAACGCGGTGAACACGTCCGCAACCGCCATAATGCGCATGGGCAGGGACAAAGCATCGCCTTTCAACCCCAGGGGATAGCCCTGCCCATTCAGCCGTTCGTGGTGCATCCCGCCCCAATCACGCACGCACTTGAAGCCAGGAATAGAGGCCAGCACCTCAAGGCCGACCGCCGCGTGCCGCCTGATTTCCTTGTGCTCATCAGCCGTGAGCGCGCCGGGTTTTTCAAGAATTTCAGTGGGAACAGCCAGCTTGCCGATGTCGTGCAGCAACCCGGCAATATAAATTTTGAGGCAATCTTCCTGCGAAGCCAGCCCCGTAAGTTGCAGAATTTCCCGCGCAGTGTGGGCCACGCCGTGAGAATGCGTGGCGGTAAACGGACTTTTGGAGTCGATTATTTGCGAAAACAGGTCGCAAAGAATCAGCAATTTGTCGGTTGAAAGCAGATCTTCCCTGAAAAGCCCGCTGAGATGGCGCACCATATCGGCATGAGACTTCAGGCTGTGAACGGCCGCCGCATCCCCCGCGAGTTTGCCGATGGCCCCCTGGCTCGCCACGGAAAACTCCTCGGGCTTTTGCATAACCTGCTGAACAACACTGCTGAATGAAGCTTGCGGGGCGTTCCGCATAACGCGGTCAAGGCTATCCGCCAGGTGAAGGCAATTCGCGGGCTGGCGATTTACTTCCTGCGCGTCCATGAGATGCCATGCCATTTGCCGCAGCAGCACCATGTTGCACACGGCTTCGGGCAAGCGCGCTGTTCTGCAAAACACCCACCCGGCGACGCAATAGTCCTTTTCCTTCTGCATCTCCCACATAAGCCCCGTGCCCATTTCCATCGGTATCGTGCCGATTTCGTGCAGCATGCTGGCGATGAGAAGATGCTTTTTTTCCTGCCGGTCAATGGCGCAGCCATTGGCAAGCCTTTGCGCAAGATAGGCCACGCGAACATTGTGCGCGTTCAGGTTTGGCTTAACCAGCTCCAGTGCCCGTGAAAACCCCATGAGAAGATCAACAAGGTGGATGGAACGCATGTATCGCAATCTCCAAAAGAAGATTCGCCGTAAGTGCGGCCAGTTTCCAGACCCTCCGCGAATTCTCTGCCCAATCCTAGTTGGTGCGCATGTCGGCGATAAGGGTTGAAAGCCTGTTGGCCTGCGCGGCCAGATCGCTTACGGCTTTTGCGGCCTCGGTCATGCCCTGGGCCGTCTGGCTGGACATTTCGTTGACCTCGCTGATGGTGTGGTTGATTTCTTCACTGGCGGCGGATTGTTGCTCGCTGGCGGCGGCGATGGCGTTGACCTGGTCAACGGTTGCTTCAACCGTAACCACAATTTCTTCCAGTGCCTGCCCGGACTGTTTGGCAAATTCCGTTGCCGTGTTGACCTGTTCCACGGCGTTGTCCATGGAGGCCAGGCTTGTGGTTGTGCTTGCCTGAATGGCGGTGATGGCCTGCCCCACGTCATTGGTCGAAGCCATGGTTTTTTCCGCCAGCTTGCGCACCTCGTCGGCAACAACGGCGAATCCGCGCCCGGCCTCGCCGGCACGCGCCGCCTCAATGGCGGCATTGAGCGCCAGCAGGTTGGTTTGATCCGCTATATCTGAAATAACCGTCATGATTTGCGAGATGTTCTGCGCGTGCTCGTCAAGCTGCGCCATGTCGTTTTTGAGGCCCAGCGAAAGCGTGTGTACAAGCTCAATGCTTTCCAGCGAACGACGAACAATTGAAGCGCCGTGCTCGGCCTTGTTCTTGGTTTCAGCCGAGGCGGATGAGGCGGCCCCGGCATTTTGGGCAACCTCCTGCACGGTGGCGTTCATCTCGTTCATGGCGGCGGCCGCCTCGCCAAGCCTGTGGGCTGTCTGCACGGCGCCGCTGTCTGCCTGCGCTATCTGGGCTGAAAGCTGCGTTGAGGCGGAGCTGACCACATGCGCCACTTCTTCCAGGCGCTCGGCGGCTCCGAGCATGGCCTCTGATTGCGCGCGGGCCTGCTTTCCCGCGGTTTCGGCCTGTCCCATTGCCTCAGTGGCCTTTTCCGCATGCTCGCGGGCTTTTTTTGATTCTCTATCCGCAGCTTCAATATGTCCCTTCAGTGCGGCCACCATGGCGACTATGGAGTCATAAACCCCTCGGCGCGCGCTGCCGTCGTCAATAGCGTAATCGCCAGCCACAACACGCTTGGCGATGGCATCCAGCTCACCGGGATCCTTGCCAAGTTGGCGAGTTACGCTGCGCGTCAATAACCAGGAGATGATCACGCTGACAGCAATGGCCGCAAGGCAGAGCGCCAAACCCATATTTCTTGTCATATCGCCAAGGGCGACAGCCTGGCGCAGGCCTTTTTCACTGCTCTTGGTCGTCATGTCCGCCAACGCGGCATAGGCCGGGGCAAGCTTGCGGAACAACGGCCGGTAGCCTGTGTCAAATTGCGCGTAGGCGGCATCGAACTGCCCCTGCCCTACCAGAGCCGTAATTTGCTTGCGCACCAGGCCCATTTGCGAAGAAAGCTTGTCAACCTCGTCCAGCAGGCCAGTGGCCTTTGCACGGTCCTGCGCTGAAAACACGCCAATGCTACTCAGATAATTTTTTCGCTGTTCGGCAATATTGCGCAGCGATTCAGTTATCTTGGCATCATAGGCAGCGGCAGCCGAAGTTTCTCGCGCAAGCAACATGGCCGAAAGGTTGGAGCGAACCGCCCAAAAATTACGATGCATGTCGTCCACTGAACCGAGCGCCGGGAAATAGGAATTTTCCACATCTTTAAAACTGTCGTTCATTTTCAGCGTGCTGAATATTGAAGACCCCGACATTGCCAGAATGACGCAGATGATGCCCGCAAAAGACAAAACAAGCTTGGTCGAAAGCCGCATATGCCCCCCTGATGCATGCAACACATGAAAAGCATTGCCCTTGCGCCCCAACGCTCAGAAGGTCATATCAAGCGCCCTCTGGGTCTGGTCCAGTCAATGCCCCGCTCCCCCACAGCAACGATGATTGCAGTGAGAAAGACATACCTATAAAAAACAACGCGCAGGCCGAATTAATTCAAACGATTTTATGTAATCGTTTAAAGTTTTTGCCAGTTTTTCTTCTCCAGCATGGGGTTTACCTAAGCGCAAAAGTTGTCCAAGTAAAATAATAAGTTTGCATGCTGCATACTTAAGACAAATATTTGAATTTTATTTTACATGAAGCAAAGTTCTGATGTATTATCTTCAAAAAGATACCCTCCTTTATATATAGCACAATAAATAACCAATCGTGCCGTTCTTCTGGACACATACTGAGTATGCAGACAAGATAATACTTATGGACATAGCACCCAGAACAAAAATAATTGCCGGGAAAAAGCAACTTGCTGTGATGTGTTTTTTTGCTTCAACGGTGAAAGCATGGAATTAAGGCATATTAAAACCATGTTGATGGTCGGCTCGTTGCGGAGTATTTCCATCGCATCAAAGCAATTGCACCTTTCACAGCCATCGGTCACTCGCATTATTCAAGAGCTTGAAGAAGATATAGGTGTTCCGCTTTTTGCGCGGACCAAGGAAGGCATGCTACTTACATCGGCCGGAAAAAGTTTCTATAACTATGCAACAAGAATAATTTCAACATTGCATGAGGCATTAGTTGAGGTGAAGCCAATTGACGATAACCCTATTATTAATATAGGTTTTTTGCTCAAGTGTATTTGTTTTTGAACTGATAGAACAATTGCGTGAAAATGATTATGATACAAAATGCCTACGATTCCATGAAATGGACCCAGAACAACAGATTGTTTCACTCAGAAATGGCATAATAGATATTTCAATAGCACGGTATTCTGTTGCTGACAGTTTTGATGACCTTGAGCGGCAACAGTTGTTCAAAGCGGAGCTGTTTGCCGTGTTGCCCGCATCGCACAGACTTTCGGGAAAAAAAACAATCAGCCTTTCGGAATTGCGCGACGAAAAGTTTGTTGCGCTTCAGGACGAAGCGTTTGGCTGGTATACAGCGAACATAACAAAGCTTTGCCGGACCGCGGGCTTCACGCCAAGCTTCGAATTTCGCGCCAACGGTTTTGTCGCCGCCCTTGCGGTCATTTCATGCGGCGTAGGTGTTGGACTGTTCCCCAGAAACATCGTAAACTCCATAGTGCCCGGTTACGTCTATATTCCCCTTTGCGGCAACGACAACAGCATTGATATTGCCTGCATTTTCAAAAAGAACGAAAATCGGGATGCAGTCTATTTGCTCATCAATATCATAAAAAAGCACTATGCCCGCTGCAGCATCCTCTGACGCGTGAACACGCAAGGCCCGCACGGCTGCATGAGGCGGGCCGCTTTTCTGGGAGGAGCCTCTATGACGCAAGCCTATGTTTTGTCCCTTGATCAGGGGACAACCAGTTCGCGTGCCATTCTGTTCAACCCCAATGCCGACATCGTGCAAGTTGCCCAGCGGGAGTTTACGCAGCTTTTTCCTCATCCCGGCTGGGTGGAGCACAACCCCAACGAAATTTTCGACACGCAGTCGCAGGTGGCGCGCGAATGCCTGCGCCTGGCGGGCGTGCGCGGCGAGGAACTGGCCGCCGTGGGCATTACCAACCAGCGCGAAACAACCATCGTGTGGGACAAATCCACCGGCGCGCCCATATACAACGCCATCGTGTGGCAGGACAGGCGCACAGCCGAATTTTGCGATCAGCTGCGCGCCGAGGGCAAGGCCGAAATATTTCGCCGCAAAACCGGCCTGGTGCTTGATGCCTATTTTTCAGGAACAAAAGTTCGCTGGATTCTTGAAAACGTGCCCGGCGCGCGGGCGCGGGCGCAGGCGGGCGATTTGCTGTTCGGCACGGTGGACACCTGGCTTATATGGAATTTCAGCAAGCACGGCAGCCATGTGACGGATGCTTCCAACGCCAGCCGCACGTTGCTGTTCAACATCCACACCGGACAGTGGGATGACGAGCTGCTGGAAATTCTTGACGTGCCGCGCCGCATGCTGCCCGAGGTTGTTCCTTCCTCCGGCGTGGCGGCGCAGGTACATCCCGAATTTTTTGGCCAGCCGGTGCCCATTGCCGGTATTGCCGGCGACCAGCAGGCCGCCGCCTATGGCAATGCCTGCCTGACCGAGGGGATGGCCAAAAACACCTATGGAACAGGCTGCTTTTTGCTGCTGAACACCGGGGAGCACCCGCGCGAAAGCGGCAACAACCTGCTGACCACGGTAGCCTGGCAAACCACGGGCAAACGCTGCTATGCCCTTGAGGGCAGCGTCTTTGCCGGTGGCGCCGTAACCCAGTGGTTGCGCGACGGCCTGGGCTTGATACGCGATGCTTCCGAGCTGGAAAGCCTGGCCGTTACCGTGCCGGACAACGGCGGCGTGTATTTTGTGCCCGCGTTTGTGGGCCTTGGCGCGCCCTACTGGGATCAGTATGCCCGCGGCACAATTGTGGGCATAACCAGGGGCACCAATAAAGGGCATATCGCCCGAGCGGCCATTGAGGCCATTGCCCTGCAAACGCTGGATATCATGGATGCCATGCAGAAAGATGCGGGCATGAAGCTTACGGCGCTGCGCGTTGATGGCGGCGCAAGCCGAAACAATATGCTGATGCAGTGCCAGGCCAACCTCACCGGCGTTGCCGTTGAGCGCCCCGTCATTACGGAAACAACGGCGCTGGGCGCGGCCTGTCTGGCGGGTCTGGCCGTGGGCTTTTGGCAAAATGAAGAAGAGCTCGCCGCCCGTTGGCGGCTTGATCGCCGGTTTGAACCGCATCTTTCCGAAGACCGACGCCTTGAGATGCTGCACCAATGGCACCGCGCCGTGGAACGTGCCGAAAACTGGATCGAAAAATAACAAAACCTCGTAGCGACCTTGTGGATAACGTGCGTGCGGCTACATGCGTGCGGACAAATGCGGGTACAAATGCGTGCGGACAAATGCCTGATGGCGCAGGGCACAGCCGCGCCCTGCTCGCTTGCCGCCAGGTGTTGCCGCATGCCGCCAATCGTGCGCGCAGAGGCGGCGGCTCGCCGCGCTGTTTTCCGCCAGGGGGGGTTGCCGCGCAGCGTTGCTTTTTCCCTGACCTCGCCCCCGCCAGCAATTTGAGCGCGATCATGGCCGCCCGTGGCATAGCGTGCGCATGCTCCCTTAGCCATCCGGTTTAATGTTCATGTCGCGGGGCCTTCCGCTCATAGCGTTTTTGCGCTTGTGGGTGTCTGTTCCTTACATATTTGGCACTTTGGAGCACATTTCGGCACGCTGCTGCGCTTGACCCCTGAGCGCAACATCACGAGAGTTATTTGACATTGAATTTAATTTTCATATTTGTTATGCCGTTCACGTTGCCCATTGGGCGTGGTTTGCTCGGCACAGGCATGTGCTCCTTGGCCCCTTTCACACACAGGCGGATTGCGGGTCGCCAAGGGCAATTATGAACGCCCGCCCCTGTGTGTGCCCGCATATTTTGTGGTCTTGATCCATTTTTGCAGGAGAACAGCATGTTGTGCCTTTCAACCCTTACCGCGCGCTGGAATGCCCGGCCGGATGATTCCGGCCCTGCGCCCACCTGCGACGTAACGGAAATTCTGCACCAGCTGGCGGATTCTCTCGGCAAGGCCATAGACGCCAAAGACGCCTATACGCACGCCCATTCTGAAGAAGTTGCGGTGGTGGCGCAAACGGTGGCGTTTGCCATGGGCCTAAACCAGCAGCAGGCCGATTGCATCCATGTGGCCGGGCACCTGCACGACCTGGGCAAAATCGGCGTGCCAGACAGCATATTGGGCAAATGCGCCCCGCTGAGCGCCGAGGAATGGCTGGCTGTTCGCAAACACCCCGATATCGGCGCGGATATCCTCAGGCCCATTGCCTGCCTGCGGGAATTTGGCATTGTGGATATGGTACGCGCCCACCACGAACGTTTTGATGGCAAAGGCTACCCGCAAGGATTGCGCGGCGAGGGCATTCCCCTGGGGGCAAGAATCATCACCATTGCCGATAGCCTTTCGGCCATGTTGCAATCGCGCCCTTACCGCAAGGCCAGAAGTTTTGCCGAGGCTTGCCGGGAAATCCGGCGGGGCATGAACACGCAGTTCGACCCTCAAGCCGTCGCCGCCTTTATGGATGTTGCGGATAAGGTGCGCGACATGCTGGCCATGCTGCGCAACGGCCCGGTACGTTAGACGGCTGGCGCAAGCCCGGCGGCGCTCCAGTGCCCACAGCCAGAGGGGCGCGGGCCACACGCAGCGTAACCGCCCCGCCAAGCGCCGCGCGTTTGGGGCCATCATTGCGGGCGATGCCCGGCATATTTGACTGCGGCCGTTGGGCGGGGTATGCTAACGGGTTAGCAAAAGGCCTTGCGCGATGCGAAACACCGCGGCGACGCAGCGCCTGACCCCACAATTCGGAAGCGTTTATGCAAACACACATGTCCCCGGCCATGAGCCGTGAAGCCCTCAGGCGCCGCACGTTCGGCATTATTTCACACCCGGATGCGGGCAAGACCACCCTCACGGAAAAGCTGCTGCTGTTCGGCGGGGCCATCCAGATGGCAGGCGCGGTCAAAGCCAAAAAGGCGCAGCGCCACGCCACCTCTGACTGGATGGAAGTTGAACGCGAACGCGGCATCTCCGTTTCTTCATCGGTCATGAAGTTCCTGTATGCCGATCACGTCATCAACCTGCTTGATACGCCCGGCCACCAGGACTTTTCTGAAGATACCTACCGCGTGCTCACGGCGGTGGATTCGGCGCTCATGGTCATTGACTCGGTCAAGGGCGTTGAAACGCAGACCCGCAAACTCATGGAAGTGTGCCGCATGCGCGACACGCCCATTTTGACCTTTATCAACAAGCTGGACCGCGAAGGCCGCGATGCCTTTGACCTGCTGAGCGATATTGAGCAAACCTTGGGCATCCAGGCCGCGCCCATGACCTGGCCCATCGGCATGGGCAAAAGCTTTCAGGGCGTTTACGACATCAAGCGCCAGGCCATCCGCTTTTTTGCCGAAGACGGCAAAAAAACCTCGCGGCCCAAAGAGGCCATGGTCATCAACGGGTTGAACGACCCAAGGCTTTCGGAACTTATCGGTGAAGACGCTGCCGACCAGCTGCGCTCGGAAATCGACCTTCTTGAAGGCGCGGGTTTTCCCTTTGACAAAGACCTGTACCTTAAGGGCAAGCAGACCCCGGTGTTCTTTGGCAGCGCCATCAACAACTTTGGCGTGCAGGAACTGCTGGACACGCTGGTGCGCCTTGCGCCCGGCCCGGTGCCACGCGTGGCGGAATGCCCCACCGGCGAACGGCTGGTTGATCCGCTGGAAGAAGATTTTTCGGGCGTGGTCTTCAAGATTCAGGCAAATATGGACCCGGCCCACCGCGACAGAATCGCCTTTATGCGCATTTGTTCCGGCAGGTTCGAGCGCGGCATGAAGGTGAAACACCACCGCATTGGCAAAGAGGTGCAGCTTTCACGGGCCATCACCTTTATGGCCCAGGACCGCGAAGGCGTTGAAGACGCCTGGCCGGGCGACATCATTGGGTTGCACAACCACGGCACCCTGAAAATCGGCGACACGCTCACCACTTCCGAACCGCTCAAGTTCACCGGCATTCCCAATTTTTCGCCGGAGCATTTCCGCCGTGTGCAGCTGGCCGACCCGCTGCGCTCCAAGCAGCTGACCAAGGGGCTGACCCAGCTTGCCGAGGAAGGGGCCATTCAGGTCTTCAGGCCCGTCAACGAAAGCACCCACATTCTGGGCGCTGTGGGCGTGCTGCAGTTTGACGTCATCATTGCCCGCCTCAAGGCGGAATACGGCGTCATGGCCATCTACGAACCCTGCCCCATCTCCTGCGCGCGCTGGATAACCTCTTCTGACAGGGCCGCCCTTGAATCCTTCAAGTCCGACCAGCAATCAAGCCTGGCCTATGACGCCGATGATTGCCTGACCATCCTTTCCTCAAGCGAATGGAAACTTTCGCGCATTATCGAAGAATGGCCTCAAATCACGTTTCACACCACGCGGGAAATTCGCTAGCCCCGGCACGCGCGCATTCTGGTGGGAGGGCCGTTGGCCCTCCCTTATATGCCGGAAAACATGCACAGCGAACGCGAATCCTCTTTTAATAAGCCACGCTTGAAATTACATTTTGAAGAGTTTAGGCTATGCCTTGAGCGCCTTGGCAGAATGGTTGTTTCCGTTCCGCCGCCGATTTGGCTGAGGATGCTCCCCTACGGTCCACCCATCAGACTTTTTTATGCTAAAAAAACTCCTCTTTTTCTCCATCGTCCTTGTCGGCATGCTTGAAGCGGCCTCTTTTTTCTACATCAGATTCGTCAACACCAACATTCAGTTGCCGTCTTACAGTTTTGTTAACGTCAACAGCAAGTTCTGGACATTCAGCGACGCCCATTTCGGCGTTTGGCACCACCCGTCTTCAAGCTATCTGCACAAAAAACCCTGTTTTACCGCCCACTATACCTCAAATGCTGAGGGCATGCGCGACAAAGAGCGCAGCGTCGCTTCAGATCAACCGCGTGTCGCGCTGCTGGGCGATTCGTTCATTGAAGGCTGGGGCAACAAGGCCGAAGACCGACTTTCCAACCTGCTGGAAGCATCCACAGGCAAGGAAGTGCTGAACTTCGGCACGGCGGGCGGCTTTGGCACCATTCAGGAATGGCTGCAATACAAATATCTGGTAAAGCAGTTCAAGCACGATGTGGTCATGGTGGGCATTCTGCCCCGCAACGACTTTGAGGATAACAGCCTGGATTTCTATTACACCCAGGCCACGGATGATTACCGCCCCTTTCTTGTGGGCGATTATCCCAATTACAAGCTTTTCTACCCTGTCAAAACGCTGCCCCACCCCAACCGTCTTGAAGCTTTGGGCAAAAGCCTCAAGCTGACGCTTATGGAATGGAGCTGCCTGTACCGCGTTGCCATCTATCTGCACGATTTCAAGGTCGAGCACATGAAGCTGGTGCCGCGCTGGACCCCCGAAGACAGCAGCGACCCGGCGGGCGCTTCCATGTATTATTCCGTGCCGGACAAGGAATGGGACATCATGCGCTATTCGCTGGAGCAGCTGATCGCCGAGGCGGGCAAGCGCAAGGTGATCCTGTTCACCATTCCCGCCTATCAGGATTTTGAGCATTATGACGGCACGGTGCCGCCGCTTGACAAAAAGTTCGAGGAACTGGCCCAACGCACAGGGGCAACATATGTGGACCTGATGCCCGCCATGATAGCCCGGGGCGTCAAGTTTCCCGATCTGTATTTCAGCTGCGACAAGCACTGGAACGCCTACGGCAACGCCGTGGCCGCTGATATTCTTGAACCATATGTACGCGAAGCCCTGCAACGTTCCCCCGCAGGCAAAGGCAACTGATGCGTCAACGCAAATATTATCTGGGTATTCTGCCCGCGGATGTCAGCAAAAAGGAATGCGCGGATACCGCCATGGCCATGACGCTCATCTGCCTGCTGGCCGCCATGTATCTGCGCTCGTTCACCCTGCTTCCCGTGGCCGTGGGTCTGCTGTTGCTGGGCATGGTGTGGGCCAGCGCCTATAAGCCCGTGGCCATGCTGTGGCTGGGGCTTTCACGGGTGCTTGGCGCGGTGATGTCCCGGGTGATTCTGTGCCTGATTTTCTTTATCGTCGCCACACCCATGGCGCTGGTCATGCGGCTGTTCGGGCACGACCCCATGCGGCGCAAGGGCTGGAAAAAAGGTGGGGAATCCACCTTTGTGACACGCGATCACCAGTTCACCGCACAAGACCTGGAAGACCCTTTTTAACGGCCAGCGCGAGTGCAGGCGCGGCAATCTGCCGCCCGCGCTTACGGCGTGCCCAAGCACCGGCAGAGGTTCCCAGCGCGAGAGCGCGAACAAACGGCCCCCTTGCCAGGCGGCGCTCACCATAATCATCGCCCAGGCGGCGTGCCCGCCGCAGGAGAACTTACATGGATTTTCTGAAAGACCTGCTGCATTTTTTCATGCAGCGTAAAAAATTCTGGCTGCTGCCCCTTGTCATCGTTCTGCTGCTGTTCGGCGTGCTTGTGGTGCTGACAAGCGGTTCGGCCATAGCGCCCTTTATTTATTCCGTTTTCTAACCAGCGCGCGTATGCGCGCCACAAGGAAAACCCGCATGCCCAAGGCCATTCTTGGCATTTCCGCCTATTATCACGATTCCGCCGCCGTGCTGCTGGTGGACGGCAACATTGTGGCCGCCGCTCAGGAAGAACGCTTTTCGCGTATCAAGCACGATTCCGGCTTTCCCGCCCAGGCAGCCGCCTATGTGCTGCGCGAGGGCGGCCTGAACATTGCCGACCTTGAGGCCATTGCCTTTTACGACAAGCCCTACCTCAAGTTCGAGCGCCTTCTTGAGACATACAACGGCTTTGCCCCCAAGGGCTTGCGCAGCTTTCTTTCCGCCATTCCCGTATGGATCAAGGAAAAGCTTTTCATGCGCACCATGCTGCGTGAATCCATCGCCAAGCTTGGCCCCGGCGCGCCGCGCATGCTATTTCCCGAACACCACCTTTCGCACGCCGCCAGCGCCTTCTACCCCTCGCCGTTCGCAAAAGCGGCCATTCTGACCATTGACGGCGTGGGCGAATGGGCCACCACCACCATTGGCCTGGGCGAAAACGAGCATATCACCATGCTCAGGGAGCAGCACTTTCCCCATTCGCTGGGCCTGCTCTACACGGCGTTTACGGCCTATTGCGGCTTTAAGGTCAACTCTGGCGAATACAAGCTCATGGGCCTCGCCCCCTATGGCGACGGCGACATGGCGCTGGTGGAAAAATTCAAAAAAGCCATTGTTGAAACCCTGGTGGATGTGCGCGAAGACGGCTCCCTGCTGCTGAACATGGAGTATTTTGACTACGCAACCGGCTTGCGCATGTATCAACGGCACAAATGGGAAAAGCTGCTGGGCATTCCTCCCCGCGACGCGGAAAGCGAAATCGGGCCGGAATATATGGCCCTTGCCCTGGCCATTCAGCAGGTGACGGAAGATATCGTGCTGCGCCTGGCCCGCACGGCGCGCGCCCTCACCGGCTGCGAAAACCTGGTGATGGCGGGCGGCGTGGCCCTGAACTGCGTAGCCAACGGCCTGCTGATCTCCAGCGGCATTTTTAAAA
>Ga0183101_1000105_pt4 | contig 33115 bp, 27 predicted proteins | sample Biomet3_FD_127790 | JGI IMG/M metagenome (GOLD analysis project Ga0183101, IMG submission 127790) | Microbial communities from bioreactor (seeded with sewage sludge) at LBNL, California, USA - Biofuel metagenome 3 | ecosystem: Engineered > Bioreactor > Anaerobic > Unclassified ...
AAATCGTCGATATACATGATGTTTTAAAGTATTGATTATTAATGCATGAAGATACTAAATTCGGCGCATTCCTGCAAGATAATTATGCAAATAATTCACAACAAAAAGAATCTTTTTCATCATCCGCGAACCTGTTGTTTCAGGGCATGGCACGCCCATAGGCAAAAACGTGTTTTGTCTTCGCAGGCGCAGGTCGAAGCCTCACGGGGATGCCGGCCGCGGCGCAGTACGCAGTGCCGTTATCAGCTGTCTTCGTCGATGAAAAAGAGATCTCCCGGAGTGGTGGTCACGGAGGCGGAGCTGCGGGCTTCGCCGCTATGTGCCGATAGGTGTATGATGAGTATTTTCATGGGTTAGATTTTCCGTTTTGGATTGTTTTGTTACAAAAATAAGAGCTGGCGAGTAAACTACCAACTTCTTTGGCAAAAAGAAGCATAAAGTTTTTTCCTAAAAGTTAAAAAGGAATACGATAAACAGGAGCTTTCGTATTGATGTACGAATGACAATATGTAATCAAGAATTGCGATTTGTATTCGTTTGTTCAGCTATGTTGCAAATAGGGTTTACACCAGATGCGGTAATCAGGCGATTTTAAAGTTGATTTGACTAGGATTTAAAAGAGTATCGATTAAACGATTTACAGATGAAGCTATACGATGTGCAAAAGTTGCTCTATGATATACAATGAGTCCATTTGTCACCATATTGCTTTAGCGCCCTAACGGGTATTTGATTCTCTGTGGCTACTCTTTGCCAATCCTTAATGGTGCAGATTACCTCATCAATAATATCAGAAGCATCTACTCTGTCGAGCATATAACTCTCGCATGAATCTCGCAGGACATTGATGTCTGATAACTCAGTATTCTCGTTAATTAGTAGACACTGATAAGTTTTTGTGGACGGATTGATATCGTACGCCGGCGAAAGCGTCCAGCCTTTCGGGGTGAGTATGAAACCATGGTTGCGGAAATGGTCGTCGGTGTTGCCAAAGAGAACATTGAAGGCCACGCGACGATAGAGTTCATGCAGGTTCTGCTGAATATCTGTGCAATTTCGCACAATGAAATCTACGATGTCAAGATAGCCATTGCCTGTGCCGGCACCACTTCCATCGTCTAAACCAAGAAGCGACATGGCTGATGCAAAATGCCTGCGCTTGCCATCTGGTGTTCTATCAAACCGTTCAGATAGGAGCAAGTGTCTATCCTTTGAAATGGGGATGACATGAGTGTTGGCCACATTGATACCAGCTTTACGTGCCAAAACATGAGAAAAGTGCTCTATCAATTCGGTATTCTCAATATCTTTGTTCGAAGGGAATTTGGCAACATGAAGCCGCCCGTTTGTGTCCACTACATTGGCCTTTGGGCGGGCACCACCAAGTGAAGAACCCGGGTCGACGAGTTGGTCGAGCCAACGCCGTTGGGGAAGTTGATTACGTTCTTCGGCCGATTCTATCTCTTGACAGGCATCGCACAATGCCCTAAAACTCTCAAGTGGCGGTACACTGTATTGCGAGTTAGAGTTAATAAATGTGCCATTGCTCTCCGTACGATACCGAATGCCACCCATCCTCGTCAAATCTTCTATACCCACCAGATAATCGTAATTGCTCAGCGCCCTCACGGGCCTCTGCTCTTCTTGCGCTGCCAGTCGTTCTCTTCTGTCTAGCAGAACCCGACCCCATCTGTCGGGGAAAGAATCGTTGACGAAACCAAACACAGAGTTACCCTGTCGGGGATGCTGCATTCCTTTGACGTTCATCACATCACCACTGAGAATAATGCCTCCATGACGGGACAACCACTCACGAGAGAATTCGAAGGCAAAATGGTCGTTACCCCTTACACGTTCATAAGAGAGTACACCTATCTCCTCTGTCTGTTCCAGAAAATCAAAGTCTGCATATACGTATATCTTTTCCATTCTCTTCTATTTTTTAAGCTCCGCATCCTGAAGGTCACGACCAAGAGCATCGTCACCGGCAATCAACTTGATATCGTTCTCAAGATTAAGAGCATAAAGTACACGCGCATAAATGCCCATTGCTACGGAAGGATCGCCATGTTCTACCTTCGATACCGTAAGGCGGGTCACGGTAGCCCTATCTGCAATATCTTGCATGGTGAGATGCCTCCGTTTACGTGCCAGCATAATCTGCTCGCCCATCAACTCCAAATTCTGAGTCACGGGCCTTGGCATAACCTTTCCAAATGTTTTTCTGCTCATAGCAAATGTTTATTGTACGGCACAAATATAAATATAAATGTTTACTATAACAAGCATTTTCGTTTATAATATGTTTATATTCTGTTTATATATGCCTTAAAGAGATAAGAACTCTCACAGCTTTTGCCTGCTCTTGTATTGCCATTATCAACCTTTTTTAGTTGTAACTCAAAGAAACGATTGCCGTTTGAGATAAACTTCTTATCTTTGCCCCGCTAGAACCCGCCAAGCCTCCTAACAATGCTTAAATCGGCGGGTCGTTTTATTTTATAGATATCTATCTTGCTCGTGAATTGATGATACCGTTAACCAACAGCTTCTTCCTTATCTTCTCTCGTATTGTCATCGTTAACATTCTTTAGTCTGTAACTTTCACAAAGATACGGACTAAAGAATGTTAACGGATTTATTTTTTGATTCATCCCCCCAATCTACTCACCAAAGACTTCCAGAAAGAGTGCCATAAGCAGAAGCTTTTTGTTACATACATAACAAAAGGTAATGAATAATCGCTATTCGTCTCCATTTGTTCACCTCTGTTGCAAATGGGGTTTACGCCAATTGCGGTAATGGTACCTTTGTTGTGTTCAATCGCGATAGAACACAACAAAGGTATCATTAGTACAAACTAAAAATTCAATCTATTATGGCAAATGTATTTTATGCACTGGTTCTGCGTCGCAATCCATTGAAAAAAGACGCACCTAAATTGTATTATGCCGCTGCCCAGAAGAACGGCAACTTCAGTTTCGAAGCTATCAAAAGACGAATAGCACAGGCGACGATGGCCACCGAAGCGGATGTGTCGCACATCGTGGAAAGCTTGATCAGTATCATCTCCGAAGGTCTGAAAAACGGTCAGTCGGTATTCCTCGATAAGTTCGGACAGTTCCGCCTGTCGTTCTCGAGCAAGGGGGCAAAGACCATGAAGGAGTTCACACCCGAAATGATTCAACGCTTGCACATCGTGTTCCATCCCTGCAAGGAACTCAGAGTGGAGAAAAACGAACTGTCGTTCGAACAGAAAACAACGGTCACCGAACAGAGAGCGGCACTCAAAGCGAAAATCGAAAAGGGTGGATCCAGCACTGGAGGTAACACAGGTGGTAATACCGGAGGCAATACTGGCGGGGACAAACCGGGCGACGAGTCTATGGATTAGGTCTTCATTTAAAGCCACTAGACATGGACTTGGATTGGACATAATTAATAGATCATGTTGGATGCAATTGAACGTATTTTCTATAATTATCACAAAAGGAAGCGTAGATATTGTCCAATACATGTCCACTCCAAGTCCAATTCTATCTGAATTAAGTAAATAATCAATTAAAACTGTAGTCTGATAAAATCAATATTTCTGAAAATAGTGGACTGCCTACTGGCAGTGGTTCCTTTCCTCAAGAAGAAGGATGTGAAGGAGATTCGTGAATTCTCCGATATGGTGGCGGGACAGTTGGATTTCCTCGTGGGGGAACTCCGTAAGGTGCTCGACGACTACTGCGAACTCTCCGCCAAAATGCGTGAAATGCATCAGGAGATACTTTCTTTGCGTAAGAAACTAGAGGAGGCTTTTTCTAAAGTTTAATTTTTAAATCTTCATTTCTTTGTACAGATTGAGTCTTCATTTCTTTGTTTGGACAAAGAAACGAAGCAAAGAAAACTGCCGGCGCACGAATTTCGCTCCAAATCAAGCGGTCTGGGATTGAAAATTCATAAACGCACTCCCTATGGTCGTTTGAACGGTATGAATTTCCTAACCCCATACTAGCCCGATTTGTTGAGCGAAAGTTCGTGAAGCCGGAAGCCTTCGGATATGGACCTACATTGGACGCAATTAAAGCTTGTTGAATGTTATAGATTGTTGTTCGATTAAAGTATTGTTTGATTTAAAGTATTCCCGCTCCGCGTCCAATACAGGTCCAATCCGCTAGGCCGGCTTCAGCTTTACGTCTCTATGGAGTGTCGAGGATGAAGTCGATAAATCCATTTCGTTCAAAGGAGGTACGACTGCGTTAATGGATTTACGGCTTCAGACCGATACGTAATGAGACTGGTAAAGATGCGCCGGTGGTTCTTTTGCTTCGTTTTCTGGCCACCCAGAAAATGAAGACTCTAATAAATAAAAGATAAAATAAATAATAACGATGATGACAGATACAAAACCAATTGGGGAAGCCGTAGTAGACGGCAAACCTACAATACTCAGAGATATAGAACTGATAGTGATTCATTGCTCAGCTACGAAGATAAACCGTGATTTCACTGCACGCGATGTAGATACGGCGCACCGCTACCTAGGTTATTCCAGATGGGGATACCACTACTATGTGCGCAAGAGCGGAAGAATAGAACGCATGCGCCCAGAGCAAGACATAGGCGCCCACTGCTACGGACACAATAGGGAATCAATAGGCGTGTGCTACGAAGGTGGCGTGGACGAGAACGGAAAAGCCGCCGACACACGCACGGTGCAGCAATCCATAGCCATGCACGAGCTGGTGCGACAACTATGGACACGCTATCCGCAGGCACACGTAGTAGGACATCGGGATCTATCACCCGATCTGAATGGTAACGGCGTGATAGAGAAGTTCGAACGCATCAAGGAATGCCCTTGCTTCGACGCTATTCCGGAGTTTGAGCGACTACGCAAGAAGTAACGCAATAATAGCAAGCGATCAACGTTGGGACTTTGTGTCAATTCGATTACAAAACAATAGTATATTGCGCATATATATTGCATAATGTATACTATACATACCCTTTATACTTAAAAAGAGTACTAAATGCCGTGCAATAATTGACATAAATCAATTATTTATGTTATAAAACATATTTTTCGAACATATATTTGCTTTCTCATACAAAAAGCCTTTATCTTTGCAACATAAAGAAACAAAGAACGTTTTTTAGTTTTCAGGAGATAACAGTTTTTTTTCAAGGTAACAAATTTATTAGTAATTAAAAAAGTAGGTATTATGAAAAAGGTATTTATGACATTAGTGGGAGCAATGTGTTTCAGTGCTACCATATTAGCAGCAGGAAACCAACCTACAACTGCAAAGTGGAATGGCGAAATTAACGCTTACAAATTGGGTCAGTACTTGAACTTACGGTCTGATCAGAGCGAAGAGGTAACCAATATTTGCAATTATTTTGCAGAACAGATGCTGAAAGCAAACAATGCAAAGGATAACACCAAATTATTGCGCAATGCAATCTATGGTAACTTGAAATTGATGAAAAATGTATTGACACCCAAGCAGTATACTAAATACGCTACAGTGCTGAACATTACATTGAATAACGAAGGTATTGCACTGGAGAACAACAACGTTGCAAAGACTTCGGAAGAATAAGGAAATAGTTAAGAGAGAGAGATAAAAAAAAGAAAAGGCGCACCTTTATGAGGTAGCGCCTTTTTATTTTTGACGGCAGTATCAATCGTCTCTTGCTTTTATCTAGATTTTAAATAACATTCCGCCAATATTATCCTTCATCGCCCCCGTGACAGAAGCAAGACAGCTGGGCTCGCCTACCACATAGAGAGCACCCAGAAATGCAAAGATGAGGGCTTCTTTATATTCAACAATCTTTTTGTCGGGAATCACAATCTGCGCACCACTCAATGCTGAGATACGCTCTACAAGGAACTTATTGAATGCCCCTCCGCCAGTGATGAGTAGCAGCGGTTGCACACGCCCCTTGGACTGTTGTTGCACAACTTGAGCTACTTGAATAGCAGCATGCTCGTAGAACGTTCGTAACCGATCGGCTAGAGGCAGACCAAAATGATCGATAAGCGGATAAACCAACTCTTCGACCCATTCGCGCCCCAACGATTTGGGACCGGACTGCTTGTAGTAGTCCATCTCGTTGAGAACCTGCAACAACGCATCGTTTATTGTTCCGGTACGAGCTATTTCTCCGTCACGATCCATCTCTAGTCCTATTTCACGACAGTAGTGATTGATGACATAATTGACAGGACTTACATCGAAAGCGATGCGAGAATCATTTCTGTCGAAAGAGATATTGGAGAATCCGCCGATATTCAAGCAGAAATCATAATCGCCGAATAGCAATCTATCTCCGATGGGAACGAGTGGAGCCCCTTGTCCACCAAGCATGATATCGAGACGTCTGAAATCCGACACCACAGGGATACGCGTTTGGGCGGCAATAGCTGCACCGTCGCCTATCTGAAACATAATCTTCTTTTGCGGTTCGTGAAAGATGGTGTGACCGTGCGAAGCGATAATATCGGGGTGAACGTCGTATTGCTTCATGAAATCATTGACCCGATTGCCTAGGAACATTCCGTATTCACTGTGAAACGCAACAAATTCGCGCGCCGTCATCAACTGAGCATCGCGTCCCAACTTGCGCTTCATCTCTTCAGCATATTCATAACCGGCAGCGCAATCGAGTGTGAATTTCCACCGACCATCTGCTCGACAAAAAGTACAATAACAGACATCCAACCCGTCGAGCGAAGTGCCCGACATCAATCCGATAGATTTGATTATATCTTCCATAGCGTTTTTGATATTTACGTCCGGCGAAAATACGAAATAAATATCAATAGAGTATTATAATTTATCAATTTAGCATCAGTCTATGAGCCACAAATATTGTAATTTTGAGCCATAAACTTAGAGACCTCATTTTCTATTCTATTTTAAACATGACAACATGAAATATAACCATTTAATAAAGAAGGCACTGATGCTGACTCTACCTCTACTTTTCGGAAGTGCCGCCACACTGGCACAACCCATTATAAAAACAGTAAGCAATGATTGGAAATTCCGCCAAGCCACTTCTGACAATTGGCATCCGGCAACTGTTCCCGGAACTGTTCATACCGACTTGCTCGCCAACAAACTGATAGAAGATCCGTTTTACCGTCTCAACGAACGCGGATTGCAATGGATAGACAAGGAAGATTGGGTATACGAAACCACATTGCCGCTAACCGCAGAGATGCTGGAACAAGAGAATATAGACCTCATCTTCAAAGGTCTGGACACCTATGCCGATGTGTACGTCAATGACAATCGGATACTGAAAGCAGACAATATGTTTCGCACATGGCGCACGCCGATGAAGCAATGGGTGCATGCCGGAAACAACACGTTGAAGATTTATTTTCATTCGCCTGTGAAGATAGACGTTCCCAAGTGGGACGCCCTACCCTATCACTACGAAGCATCCAACGACCAGTCGGCAAACGGCGGACTCTTTGATAAGAAAATCAGTGTCTTTGCCCGCAAGGCAGGCTACCATTACGGTTGGGATTGGGGCCCACGTTTCGTCACGTCGGGCATCTGGCGCCCCGTACTGATAGAAGCTTGGAGCGGCAGCCGCATCAATGACTTGTTTATTCGTCAACAAGAAGTGACCAAACAAAAAGCCGTGATAGACGGAGTAGTAGAAATCGTTTCGAACAAATCGGGAAAGGCAACCGTCTGCATCACCGATGCCAACACAGGCAAGACGTACGGCAAACAGAATGTCGCACTGAAAGAAGGCAGTAACCAAGTACACATTCCTTTCACCATACAACATCCTAAGTTGTGGTGGTCCAACGGACTGGGCGAACCGCACTTGTACAAATTCACCGCATCGATTGGAGATAAGGACAAAATAACAGATACCCGAACTGTATCGAGCGGCATACGCTCTCTACGCATCATTCACAAGCCCGACAAGGATGGACATACGTTCTATGTAGAACTCAACGGACGTCCGGTCTTCATGAAAGGTGCCGACTATATCCCGATGGATAATTTTCTGCCTCGCGTCACCGACGAAAAGTACGCAGCCATGATTCGGAATGCTGCCGACTCGCATATCAATATGCTTCGCAATTGGGGTGGAGGTATCTACGAGAATGATGTATTCTACGATCTTTGCGATAGAAACGGTATTTTGGTTTGGCAAGACTTCATGTTTGCATGCAGTCTTTATCCTGCCGAAGGTGCTTTGATGGAAAACATTCGTCAAGAAGCCATCGACAATGTGACACGACTCCGCAACCATGCTTGTATGGCGCTCTGGTGCGGAAACAATGAATGCAATGACGGATGGTATGGTTGGGGATGGAAGCAGAAATATGAAAAACAGAATCCCGAATATGCCAAGATCATACGCAAACAATACGAGGACACGTATAATAGAGTACTGCCGGAAGTGGTGAAGCAATATGCTCCCGAGACCTTTTACTGGCCATCGTCTCCGTTTGCATTCAACGACCAAGTGAGCAACGATAAAGACGGAGACCGTCACTACTGGAGTGTATGGCACGGCAAAAGGCCTATCGAAGACTATAACGTTGAGCGTAGCCGCTTCTTCAGCGAATACGGTTTTCAATCGTTCCCCGACTATGAGTCGGTGAAACGTTATGCCCCTGAGCAGTGCGATTGGGATATCTATTCGGACGTGATGATGGCACACCAACGAGGAGGATCGTATGCCAACAAGTTGATAGAAACATATCTGCTAAGCGAATATCGGAAGCCCAAAGACTTCGAATCGTTCCTCTACATGAATCAGGTGTTGCAAGGCGATGCCATCAAAACAGCGATCGAATCGCATCGTCGACAAATGCCCTACTGCATGGGAACGCTGTATTGGCAGATTGACGATTGCTGGCCGGTAGCTTCGTGGGCAAGCATCGACTACTACGGGCGCTGGAAAGCTCAACAATACTATTGCAAGAAAGGTTATCGCGATCTTCTCGTATCGCCCATACTCAACGGCAACACACTCAACATCTATATCGTATCCGACCGTACAGCATCTTGCAAGGCAGAACTCAACCTCCAATTGTTCAACATGCAAGGCAAGCTGATCAATGAGACAAACAAGCAAGTGAATATCTCGGAGAATAGCAGCAACATCTATCTATCGCTAGACGTAGACAAAGCGTTGAAAGGCACTCCTCGTAACGAGGTGGTTGTAGTAGCTAAGCTAAAAGGAACAAAAGAGACAGACGGTTATTGCAATCACTACTTTTTGGTCAAACAAAAAGAGATGAACTACCCCAAAGCAACCATCAGCCACGAAATTATCCCTATCGAAGGCGGATATAGGCTGACACTGAACAGTGACAATTTCGCACGCGCCGTATATATCGCCACGGGCGATGCGGATGCTACATTCAGCGATAACTTTATGGATATAGTACCGGGACAACCGGTTACGATCGACATTAAAACCGAGCTTGGGCTCGATACTTTTCAAAAGCAACTGAAAATCATTTCATTGCCAGACGCCTATTAGGGGAGGATAACCCTTTCGCCCAACTGTTGTGCCATCATGGTGAGTGTATGGTGTAATTCGCTGTAACGCTTCATGATGGCATTGCATTTTTCCGAATCGGACACCACTTCCGGATCTTTGAGCTGCACCTTAATCTCTTTCAATTCGATAGAAAGCACGGCGTATTTAAAGTTCGTCATAAGCATCGGAACGATTTCGATGAGACGATCTTCTTCGGGAATCAAACTGTTCAAAGCCCCTTTTCTCAACTGATAGCGTGAAGTGATCAGTTCCACACTCAACCCGCTAATCTTCGGATCCGGATTGGAAAGGAAGTACCGTTCGGCAACGAAACCCTCATCATGTGCATGTAGAGCCGCTTCGTCGACGATTTGCTGGTAAAGCGGATTAAAGAGAGTGAGGTTATCGCGCTTCAAATCGGACACGATATAATCGACTACCGTCAGCGGGTATTCATTTCCATCCTCGTCTTTTACCATGCAAAGAGTCTTCTCCCCATAGCGAATCAATACCTGCAATATCAATCGTTCGTACTTACTGAACTCTTGCCCTCCCCCCGTATTGGATTGCACATACAGCTCCATACTGTTGTCTTCGGGTTGGGGCATGGGAATATTGTCCGAAGATACCGTTTGAGCAGTATTCTCTTCGCGATGCAGGTCTTTATATTTTGTTTCGCGCAATTTAGTACGCTCTTTGGCCACTTCGGTGACTAACAATTTGTCCCCCACATGCAACAGTTCGCTGCACTCCTTGATGTAGACATCCCGAACAATTGCTTCGGGAATAACAGCAATACTACGAACGATGTTTGCTATCAGTTCCGCTTTCTTGATAGGATCATTGCCCACATCTTTGAGCAAGATATTTGTCTTGAATCGAATGAAATCTACCTCATGTTCTTTGATATATGCCTGATACTCGACAGCATTGTGTTTACGGGCAAACGAATCAGGATCGTCTCCATCGGGCAAAAGAAGCACCTTGATACTCATCCCCTCGGCAAGCAACATATCGATGCCGCGAAGAGACGCTTTAATGCCTGCCATATCGCCGTCGTAAATCACTGTGATATGATTGGTGAAACGATGAATCAATCTGATCTGTCCATCGGTAAGTGAGGTACCTGAAGACGCAACCACATTCTCGATACCGGACTGATGCATGGAGATAACGTCCGTGTAACCTTCGACCAGATAGCAGCAGTCGTACTTGACGATAGCCTGCTTGGCAAAAAAGATACCGTACAGTTCGTTGCTCTTATGATAAATCTCCGATTCGGGTGAATTGACATACTTGGCAAGCTTCTTATTCTCCGTGTTCATCACACGCCCACCAAAAGCCACAACCTTGCCCGATAACGATAGGACAGGAAACATCACACGACCCCAAAAGCGGTCGTGCAGCTTGCCGTCCTCCGACTCATAGCACAGTCCCGTCTTTACAAGATATTCTTTCTTATAGCCTTTTCGCATCGCTTCGGTACCGAAGGCATCGTGGCTATTGCGGCAAAAGCCCAATTGAAACTTATTGATAATATCATCCCGAAAGCCACGACTGCGAAAATAATTCATACCGATCTGACCATCGGGAGTATCGTGCAACACGTGTCGGAAATAATCGCGAGCATAAGAATTGACCACAAACAAACTCTCCCTCACTCCCTGTGCCTCAAGTTCTTCGGGCGTCATGTTGCGTTCGGGAATCTCTATGCCATACTTCTTACCTAAGATTTTAATAGCCTCTACGTACGACATCTGCTCATGTTCCATCAAGAAATGGAGCACATTGCCGGCTTTGCCACAACTGAAGCATTTAAATATCCTACGCGCAGGAGAGACCGAGAACGACGGCGTTTTCTCATTATGAAAGGGGCACAACCCCACATAATTTACGCCCCTTTTGCGGAGCGTAACATATTCAGAAATAACCTGTACGATATCGGCAGCATCGATTATCCGATCTATAATAGCTTGATCAATCATTCAAATTCCTCTAACTTTACTCTATGCAAATATACATTTTATTCACCACTATCTAATAAAAAGATGAAGAAATATAATAAGAAATTCCCAGAAATATCGTAATTTTACATTTCATTGGGAAGAAAAAGCAGAAAGCTATGACCCAATTACAACAATGAAAAAGAAAGAAAACAATATATATAATGAGTTACAAATGGAATTATCAAACCATTACTCAAGAACAAGAAGCGACAATCCAGACATTATCAAAACGGCTGAATATAAATCCTGTACTGGGACGGCTGTTGGTATTGCGCGGTATCGATACGGAGGAGGAAGCCCGTTCTTTCTTCCACCCTCAATTGTCGCGACTGCACGATCCGTTTCTCATGAGAGATATGGACGTTGCCGTTCAACGCTTGAATCGAGCAATGGGGCGAAAGGAGCGTATCCTTATTTATGGCGACTATGATGTAGATGGTACTACGGCTGTAGCATTGGTCTACAAGTTTATTCAACATTTTTACTCCAACTTGGACTATTACGTTCCAGATCGCTATAACGAAGGCTATGGAATATCCCAAAAAGGAATCGATTATGCCGCAGAAAGCGGTGTCACATTGATTATAGCCCTCGACTGTGGTATCAAAGCAATAGAAGAAGTAGCTTATGCCAAGAGCAAAGGAATAGATTTCATCATCTGCGACCATCACGTACAAGATGAAGAACTACCCCAAGCATGTGCTATTCTTAATGCCAAAAGGCTCGACAATACTTATCCATACACAGACCTCTCGGGGTGTGGTGTAGGTTTCAAGTTCATGCAAGCCTTCGCTCAAGACAACGACATAAAGTTCAACTTGTTGGAACCGTTGCTTGATCTTGTAGCCGTGAGTGCGGCATCGGATATCGTTCCCATCATGGGCGAAAACCGCATCCTCACCTATTATGGATTAAAGCAGCTCAACAAATACCCCAGCGTTGGATTGAAAGCCATTATCGACATGTGCGGGCTTGCCGACAAAGATATTACGATGAGTGATATCGTGTTCAAGATAGGCCCCAGAATCAATGCGTCGGGACGTATCCAAAACGGCAAAGAGGCGGTAGACCTGCTGGTAGAGAAAGATTTTCAGGAAGCTATCAAGAAAGCAAACACCATAGACCAGTACAACGAAACTCGAAAAGATCTGGACAAGAGCATGACAGAAGAGGCCAGCAACCTTGTGGCCAACTCCGAGAAGCTCGACACCTATCGTTCGATCGTAGTCTATAACGCCGAATGGCACAAGGGTGTGATTGGTATTGTAGCTTCGAGACTGGCCGAAATATATTACCGTCCTGCCGTAGTGCTGACTCGTACAGACGATTTGGCGACCGGTTCGGCACGTTCCGTTCCGGGGTTTGATGTTTATCGGGCAATAGAGAGTTGCCGCGACTTGCTCGAGAACTTCGGTGGGCACACCTATGCTGCAGGTCTCTCGATGAAGATAGAGAACGTTCCCATTTTTCAGAAACGCTTTGAAGAGTTTGTTCAGGAACATATTGAAAGCAAGCAAATAAGTGCCGTGCTCGATATTGATGCCGAGATAGAGTTCGGACAAATAACGAAAGAATTCTGTGCCGACTTGAAGAAATTCAATCCTTTCGGTCCGGACAACATGAAGCCTATATTCTGCTCGCATAATGTGTACGACTATGGCACCAGCAAAGTAGTGGGGCATGATCAGGAGCACATCAAACTCGAGTTGGTAGACAATAAATCGAACCACGTGATGAACGGTATCGCCTTCGGACAAAGTTCGCAGGTACGACTCATCAAGACAAAGCGTTCGTTCGACATCTGTTATTCGATAGAAGAAAACACTCACAAAAGAGGAGAAATACAATTACAAATAGAAGATATTAAGCCGAGCGAAAATTCATGAATTATCTCGATATTCTAAAACAATATTGGGGATACGACTCTTTCCGCGACTTGCAGGAAGATATCATCGAAAGTGTTTGCCAAGGCAAAGACACATTGGGGTTGATGCCTACCGGAGGAGGCAAATCCATCACGTTTCAAGTTCCGGCATTGGCAATGGATGGTGTGTGCATCGTTATCACACCGCTCATTGCACTCATGAAAGACCAAGTGCAACATCTGCGCGAACGCAACATTCTGGCTACCGCAATCTATTCGGGAATGTCGCACAACGAGATTCTGACGGCATTGGAAAACTGCGTGTATGGTAACTACAAGTTTCTATATGTTTCGCCCGAACGCATCGGCACAGAATTGTTCATAGCCAAAGTGAAGGCCATGAAAGTGTGCCTCATCACGGTAGACGAGAGCCACTGCATCTCGCAATGGGGATACGACTTCCGTCCATCTTATCTGAAGATTGCCGACATACGCCACATACTCCGTGGAATACCTGTGCTAGCGCTTACTGCTACGGCCACTCCCGCTGTAGTAAAGGACATCCAGGAAAAGCTGGAATTCGAAAAAGAGAACGTATTCAGCATGAGCTTCGAGCGAAAGAATCTAGCTTATGTGGTACGCCATGCAGAAGACAAGAAAGGAGAACTTCTACATATCCTAGAAAGCCTGCCGGGTTGTGCCATCGTATATGTACGCAACCGCAACAAGACAAAAGAAATATCTGACGAGCTGAATCGAAAAGACATCACGGCAACCTACTATCATGCCGGTATGGACAATGCCGTCAAAGACTTACGTCAGAAGAAGTGGCAAAGTGGAGAGTATCGGGTCATCGTAGCCACCAATGCTTTTGGTATGGGAATTGATAAGCCGGATGTGCGGCTCGTTGTCCATATCGATCTACCCGACTCACCCGAAGCCTACTTTCAAGAAGCGGGACGTGCAGGGCGCGACGGAAAGAAAGCATACGCCGTGGTGCTGTATTCCTCGCACGACAAAACAATACTCACTAAACGCATCGCCGATACGTTTCCACCCAAAGACTATATATATAAGGTATACGAAGACTTGCAGTACTACTATCAGATAGCGGTAGGCGACGGAGAAGGCAGTATGTTCGAATTCAATCTCGAGGATTTCTGCCGCCGTTTCAAGTTCTTTCCCGTACCGGCAGACAGTGCCTTGAAGATTCTCTCGCAAGCAGGATACATCGAATATACCGAAGCACAAGACAATTCTTCCCGACTGCTTTTCATCGTCGGGCGCGAAGAACTCTATATGCTTCACGAGATGGGCGAACAGTCGGAGAGGCTCATTCAAACCATACTACGATCTTATACCGGCATATTTACCGACTACACTTTTATCAGCGAAACGACATTGGCCGTGCGCTGTGGCATGACCAACGACCAAGTATATCATCTGCTGGTTATGTTTGTCCGGCGAGGTATCGTCTCGTATATCCCGCACAAAAAGATTCCGCACATCATCTACACCCTACCTCGCATCGAACAGAAGCGACTCGGCATACCGACAGAGGTTTACGAAATACGTCGCGAACGTTTCGAAAAGCGCATTAAGGCTATCATAGAATATGCCACATCGGACAACAATTGCCGTAGCCGAATGTTGCTGAGCTACTTCGGAGAAAAGAACGAACACAACTGCGGTGTCTGTGACGTATGCTTACAAAAAAAGAAAAAGTCCTCTACCCTATCTACATCCGAATACAAGAGTATCCAAAAAGAGATCATGCAGCTACTAGCAGAGCAACCGCTCACCACAGATGCACTGCGCAAAAGACTTCCCACTGTCACCAAAGAGAAACTGGTATCCGTAGTCAGGCATTTACTCGACGAAGGATATATCGTGCAAGAAAATGGAATACTAAAGACTCATTCCTGAGCACATCACTTTCTGTGATGCCTGATATTCTTTATCACCTTCGCCTTTATTATCTTCACATCCTCTAGCGGCCTATCGTTGGCATCAGTACCCACTTGTTGAATTTTGTCGACTACATCGAGCCCCTCTATCACTTCACCGAATACGGTATACTGACCATCCAAATGAGGCACTCCTCCAATGGTTTTGTATACTTTGGCCTGTGCAGAGTCAATCTTCACTGTGCCATTTGTCATCTTATCTAGACGTTGTTGCACTTTAGCCAACATCTCGTCGTCGAATTTCTTTCCCCAAGCAATATAAAATTGACACGAAGACGAACTACGCTTCGGGTTTACATCGTCGTTTTCACGCGCCATTGCAATTGCTCCCCGCTTATGAAAGATGTTAGGCAAAGCAAACTCGGCAGGAACCACCTCTCCGCCTCCACCATCACCCAACATTTTGCCCTTCGGAGCATTCTTGCTGGTGGGATCGCCTCCCTGAATCATAAAATCTTTAATCACCCGATGAAAAAGCAATCCATTGTAGAATCCGTGCTTCACTTTCTGCAAGAAATTATCACGATGCAATGGCGTTTCGTTATACAATTCTATACGGATATTCCCCATAGAGGTCTCGAAAAGGACTTGAGCACGCTTCTCTTTACGCGTAGCAAAAGTAGAAACGGATATTAAAATCAATAAAAGAAAAAGTATTCTCTTCATTATTAAAACAATTAATTGAACAACAATATTTATCTCAATAACAAAGTTAGGAATAATTTCAGTATTAATAAGCAATTCCATGCTTTTTGTTCACTCTTTGCGAGCAACAAAAGAATCTTACACAAGCGCACATGAGTTATGAAATGCCAACACCGCCGTTGTCGTATGTTAGTTTTTTCGGTGACGTCCTTAAGTTTTTCAGAAAACGTATGGACGTCAACAGATTTAGGTCCATATGTGGTTTTAGAAAGATAAGGGCGACACCAATTTGTGGAGATTGTGTCTGAATGCTTAGTCCTCGGACTTTATGAGTAAGCCCTAAATAGGAAATAACAACAAACAGTTGTATCTCTAAAATCTCACGCCAAAAAACCAGCCGAGCCACATTGCTTTCCTATTATTTTGAAAGGCTTGCGAAATGGTGTTACTACTGTTTCCGGTGAATGATATCTTGCCTGCCGAACCACTTCTTTCATTTTCTTTGTCAGGATTATACAGATTGAAAGACAAGCCACTTGTCAGTGTCAAATGTTTTTGAATACTGTAATTGAGACCCAATCGAAAATTCATTATTTTTCCACAGTATGTATCGGGGGAATTTGTGGCAAGCAATACGCCATAAATGGCATCCGTATTTACAGATAGTCTTTTATAAATCGGTTGGATGTACCCCATACCGTATCCAACGCCGACGTTGTCTTTCCTAATTCCGGCATTCAGAATGGAATAAAATCTTTTGCCTCCAGTTTTGTACATAAAGTTACAGTAATAGGTTTCATCTTTTGTGAATTCAAAGGCATGATATCCGTTCTTGACGATGTTGAACAAACCAATTTGAACTCCGTTTTCAATCGAATCTGCAATATTGACGATTCCTATTTGCAATCCATTCAATTTCCGGGTTTTGTTTAAAATTGAACTGATCTGCACTCCAGAAACATCGTGAGTTGTGTGGCTCATGATGCCTGAAAGCTGCACTCCTTTGACATCGGAAGCTATTCCATAAACGCCGGAAAGTTGGCATCCGCTTATTTTATCAGCCTGAATATTGGCAACACCGGCTAATTGCAATCCGGTCACTTTCCGCAAATTGGTATTCAAGACACCACTGACTTGTGCCCCGTTGATTGTACCTTTGTTGTTGTTGGAGACGCCGGCAAGTTGCAACCCTTCTACATTATTGTTGCTAATGTTGCCGACTCCAGAGATTTGTACTCCACTGACTTGGTTGAAAGTATAATTGAAAACGCCGGCTAGTTGCAAGCCATTCATCTGTCCGTTTACGATATTGGCTACGCCAGCCACTTGCGCGCCTTCGACATTGCCCCCTGTGATATTGGCAAGACTTCCTATTTCAAAACCGGAAACCCCTTTTGAATAACCGGCTAAAACATTTAACGAGAAACTATTGACATTTAAGCCCTTGGTCAACTGCTGCGAACCCATGCCAGGTAAGAAGGAAACTTGAATAGGTATCAAATGGTTTGTTTTGACTTGCCGATTAAGATAGAGTGCCGATTGTGAAACTAAATTCCGCACTAATGGTAATTTCTCAAATCGAGTTTGAGAGGACAACACATCTAAACCTCCGGTTTCTAAAGGCGAGGCTATTGTGTTCGTATATTTTCGATACAGTTCAATTATTTTCTCGCCATTCAATGTTCCGGCAAGCAAGAGGGTGTCTTTATAATTGGGACAACTTATATGAATGTATTGCGATGGCTCCTTCAATCGGAGACGAAACGTTCCCTCATTGTTTGTGATGACCGCTTTGTTTTCTTTGACGGCATATACAACAGCAGAATCTAGAGGAAAGCCATCAGCACTTCTTACAACTCCCAAAATAATAAAATCTTCGGACACGGTATTTATTCCTTTCAGGCGTAAAATAACATGGTTTCCAATCGTTGTGTAAGCAAAACGATTGGATAGAATCTCGTCCAATGCCCTCTTCAAAGCTATATTTCTTTTGTTGATTGAAACTCTCTCATCCGCAGGTATTTGCATGGAGTTGTACGCAAAAAAGAAATTATAATCTTGCTCAATAACATGCAAGGTTTGCGGAATGAACAAATTTTGCACATTAATAGATATTTTGCGATGCAAATCGACTTGTGAAGATAAGTGTTGTGTTACAAAAATCAACATCAGTATCAATAGGATGCATCTGATCTTATTATTCATCGTTTCCATTCGTTATGTAGTATGTGTTTCTTCTTTTCGTATAATCGAGGCTTAGCGTTTGTGTGATAATCGTCAATATCTCATTCAGCGAATTATTTTTGAATGAAGAAGAAAAACGAAGCTTTTTGTCCACCGAATCATCTATTTTTATATTTACCGAATAACATTTTTCTAACTTAGCCATTATAGTCGACAAGTCCATATTCCGAAAAGTAATTGTTTTATTGATGTTATAAGTTTTATTGATGTTACAAAGAGCCGAAGCTTCGGACGTTTGTTTGATGATGGTGTCGTTACTTGCCATAATAAGAGCTTTTTCACCGTTGGTAATTATCAACGATAAAGTATCTTTGGACGCACGCACCAAGAAAACTTTAACTTTCCCAGACAAGACATAGACCATCACATCTTTGTTTTTCGTCTCGTTTACCGAGAATTTTGTACCCAAGACTTCCACGCCACCACGATTGGCTTCAACAATAAATCGATGTTTTATATCTCTTTTCACACTGAAAAAAGCTTTTCCGGAGAGTTTTGCCAAGCGAATTTGTTTTTGAGAATCAAATGCGTACTCAATTTTTGAATGTTTCGAAAGCAAAACAGAAGAGCCATCGGGCAATGTAGAATTTAATATACTATTCGCACTTGCTATTGCAAACTTTGGTAATGAGAAGGCTGATTTGATATTGAAAAATTGGACGGAAATTACAATAAGGATAATAGCGGCAGCGACGCTGGCAGCACTCAGATAATATGAATTGAAACGGCGCTTCTCCTTTGAAATGTGGTGACTAACTTTCGACCAAGCTTTTTGAGCATTAAAAGGTTTGCGAACAGATGACTCAGACCACAGTTTTTCATATCGGATAAATTCCTCCAAATTTTCATCAGAAGATTCCATCCAATCCATCAGCTCGTCTATTTCAACCGCATTGGCTTCACCCGAAAGGTATTTAGCGATGGCATTCTCGTCGATATGTGGATACTGGTCGTTCATTTAATATTTATATCTGTTCAATTTTTTATTTTATCAGTTATGTTACATTTAAAATATGGCATCATATCTTTTCGATTTCTCATTTTACATTTAAAATACTATTTTATTCCTATATAAATTGCAATAATTATTGCCGGCAAATAATCGGACAATTCGCTCCGTAGCGTTGACAGTGCCTTCCCCATCTGATTTTCAACCGTTTTTATGGAGATGTTTAATTCTTCGGCAATTTCTTTGTATTTCAATCCATCTTCACGACTCATCAAAAAGATCTTTTTACGTTCTGTAGGCAATTTATTTATTGCTTGATCAATCATCTTTCGTAACTCACTCGTTTCCGCCGGATTACCAATGTTTTGTTCAGCATCGGAGATTTCCTCCCGATTATACAAGTTGAAATCCTTTTTTATTTCGAGATGTTTTATCTGATTCAGTGCCATATTTCGTGCTGCACAATACAAATACGCTTTTATCGAAACATCATCGGGAATATCATTCCGTTTTTCCCAAAACTTAACAAAAAGTTCTTGAATAACATCTTCACTCGCATCGTAATCCTTGACCATACCGAATACAAATCCGCAAAGGGGTTCGTAATGTTGTTTAAACAGCATTTCGAATCCCTCCTTTGTATGCCAAGTATTTGCAAGAGTCACTATCAAATTGAGTTTTTATTTTCAACAAAGATATAACATTTCTTTTTCTCCAACTTCTTTTAAAGAGAAAATGCGATTCCTACATTAAACCCAATCCAACCTGCAACTCTGTATTTTTCTCCGGTGTGTTCAAATAAGGTATGAGGTATTTTAATTACATCAACAAATTCTCCGTTCTCTTTTTGATTAGTTACAAATGTCTTTAAACTTGGTCCGGCCTTTATAGCGAAATGTTTTGTTATTTGATATTGATAACTCAAATTGAATTGATTCAACAGATTCAATTTATTGTCTCCCCATTTCCAATCGTAATGAAGAGCATCGCAAATAAGTTCCATATTCAATTTGTGATTCCCTTTTATCGGGACAATCGACCCAAAACCGAATCCGGTACTAAACACCGACTTATTGTTGTGTTCGCCAATACCGGCTCTGAATATGGAATAGAATTCTTCTTTTCCCATTTTATAAGATAAACTTGTAATAAACAACTCATTGGTAGATACTTCGAAGGCATAATATCCATTTTTGACCACACTGAATATACCTATCGGAAAGACATCATCATCGGCGCTGCAAACGTTTACAACACCAAATTGAAGCCCTTTCCCCTTTTTAGCATAATTGACTACACCTATTTGACTGCCTGACAAATAATCTTTAACAAAATTGATGGTGGACAATTGCAGTCCTTTGTGTGAGCCAGAAACATTTGCCACACCCGAAATTTCGACACCTTCCGATTGGTTTTTCGTCAAGTTTGTTACGCCCGAAATAAAAAGCCCTTTACTGTCTCCTAACGTTATATTACAGACTCCCGAAATAATTCCCCCTTTGCTATTGCCTGATGTTACATTGCAAACTCCCGATATTTGACCTCCATTGACATTCCCTTTGTTGATGTTTGCCACTGATCCCAACTCAAATCCATTCACTCCACCATTAAATCCGCCGATAATATTGAACGAAAAATGGTTCGTATAATCTTCCGAATTACTTCCGGCTGTACCAACCGGATAGATAAATGATACTTGTACCGCTTTTTTTTCTTGTGCATTGGTGTTTATTCCTGCCAATACTGCAAAAAATAAAATACTTAATCTTTTAATTGTTTTCATTGTCTGTTATATAATTTATCTGATTCTACTCATAAGACATCTATATCGTAAGTTACCCCTATTCCGAAAAATAAACTCACTAGAATCTTTTTAGTAAAACGTAGATTAAGTTCTTAGTCCCTGTTCTAAAATTGAAGAAGAAGATAACGCAACATTATCTTTTCCATCGTTTATGTGTCCATAACCAAGAACTAGGATCTTTCTGTATATTCTGTTCAAGATGCTCAATATATTTTTCAGTAATGCCCAAATATTGTATATCGGATGTGTTTTCGCAGATAGGATGGCACTCAGCCTCAAAATACCCTCTTTGCTTTCTTGTCAAATTAATATATACTACTGCCGAATCCGTCGCACGTGCCAACTTTTCAGGACCGAGAAAGATTGAAGTCTTTTGGTTTAAAAATGTCATTTGATAATCCGTTTTTATATTTGAAGGACATTGATCAGCTATTAACAAATAAAGTGAAGGCTTGTCTTTGTTCGATAGTATTTGCCTTGCCACGGATTTTGATTCTATCAAATGTACGCCGAAACGGCTTCTTATGTCAAACATAAGTTTATTTATGATAGGCTCTTTTATCCGTTTGTAGCCTGAATATACATCTACATTTACTCTAAATGGGAGGCAATTCAATATTTCCCAGTTGGCGCAATGCCCTAAACACGCAATTACGTTTCTCCCGTTATATACTTGCTTTTCAACGAATTCGAATCCTTTTACATCTAACTTGCAGTTTTGTTTTTTGTATGAAATGGATATACTTTTTACCACTTCTGCAAACAAGTCCGCAAGGTTTCGGTAGAATTCTTTTTCTATTGATTGTATCTCGTTGTATTTTTTATTTGGAAATGCTCTGGATATATTTTGAACGGTTACTCCTTCTCTGTAACCTGATAATCTGAAAAGTACAATGCAAATAAAACCCGATACTTTGTACAGAAGATTCATAGGCAAAGCACTAAACAGATATATTACGGAGAAGATTATTCGATAAGTAATGTTGTTGATATGCTTCATTCTTTTTTGTCTGTTATAAAATTTATCTGATTCTACATACAAGACATTTAGATCGTAAGTTACCCCTACTCCGAAAAAAAATATATATCAAAATCTGGGCTCACCATACCCAACATACATAATAAAAGACTCCGAAAGAATTGTTTCTTTCGGAGTCTTTTATTTAGAGCCGATACCCAGACTTGAACTGGGGACCTACGCGTTACGAATGCGTCGCTCTACCAACTGAGCTATATCGGCAAACACATAAGAAATAGTATTTCTTAAAGCGAGTGCAAAAATAGTGCTTTCTTTGCAATAAAGAAAATATTTCGTCCCTTTTTTATTCAGAAAAAATTATCCTTCAAACATTTTGCTACGAGCCAACATACAGGCTCCGACAACTCCCGCCTTAGCTTTCAATTTGGAAGTCACAATGATAGAATCCTTGTTAACCAAATTGAGTGAATATTTACGGATAGCTGTTTTTAACGGCTGAAGCAGATAATCACCGGTTAGCGAAAGAGCCCCACCGACAATCACCATCTCGGGATTGAATAGATTAATAAGCCCTGCAATCTGTTTGCCCAGCTTCTGCCCTATTTCGTCAACGATTTCGATGCAAAGCATATCTTCCTTATAGACCGCTGCCAAAATATCGTTCAGCGAAATGACCTTCTTGTCGGCAACACTAGCCGAGAGAATAGAGCTTTCGCCACCGGCGATACGTTCTAGCAAGATGCGTCGCAATGCCGTGCCCGAAGCCTCTGTCTCCAAACAACCTTTCTTACCGCAATGACATAAGATTTCATTATCGAAAGTACTGATATGACCAAACTCACCCGAGAAACCGGACTTCCCTTTGTATATTTTACCATCTATAATAATACCGACTCCCAAGCCCATGCTGACATTGACGAAAATAACATCTCGTTGGCCTTTGACGCAGCCCTGAAGAAATTCTCCATAAGTCATTGCACGGGTATCGTTATCGATTGCCACACTATAGCCTATCCTTTCGGTAAGAATCTCAGTCAACGGACGTTCTTCGAAGTTGAAAATACTGTAGCTGTAGCCTTCGTCGGGATTGACACGCCCCGATATGTTCAAATTGAGATTTAGGATCTTCGACTTGTCGACATCCAAATGATCGATAAAATTGGTAATGATATCGCAAACATGGTCCATACATTCTCTCGTATTTTCGAAGGTATAGGGAATATCCATTTTGAACTCTACCATATCTCCCTTGAAGTTTACCAATCCAATATCAAGACCATCGGTCTGCATATCCACACCGATGAAATATCCCGACTCCGGATTCAATCCATAGATATTGGGATGCCTTCCACCGTTCGTTTCCAGCTTACCATAATCGTTAATGAAACCTTCTTCACACATTTCACCAACAAACTTGGTAACCGTCGGAACACTTAAGTTGAGTTCCTTAGAAAGATCCGTCAGCGTAGAACTACCATTATATATAAAGTAGTTAATGATGCTTTTTTTGACCAAAGCGCTACGCGATCCCGCTTCGATTTCTTTGAGAAAATGCTTATTCATGGCCTATTAATTGAACATTATTACAAAGATAGGAATTTTTTTACAACTAATTCCATATTCATCCCTCAAGTTAATAATTTTTTTTATAATAAACCTTTAGAAGAAGGCAGCTCGAAATGATAAACATCCCTACGAATAGCCATTTTCAAGGCATGAGCGAAAGCTTTGAAGATTCCCTCTATCTTATGATGTTCGTTCGTTCCTTCGGCTTTGACATTGAGATTCATTTTAGCCGAATCGCTCAACGACTTGAAGAAATGCAGAAACATCTCGGTGGGCATCTCTCCTATCTTCTCGCGTTTGAAATCGGCATCCCATACCAACCACGGCCTGCCTCCAAAGTCAATGGCTACCTGACAGAGACAATCGTCCATGGGCAAGCAAAAGCCGTATCGTTCTATTCCGCGCTTGTCGCCGAGAGCTTTGCAAAGACATTCTCCCAGCGCAATTCCGGTATCTTCTATCGTATGATGCTCGTCAACTTCCAAGTCGCCTTTGACATGAATCGTCAAATCAATGCCCGAATGTTTGCCTATCTGGTCGAGCATGTGGTCGAAGAATCCCAATCCGGTATGTACATCGGTTTTCCCGCTTCCGTCAAGATCGATGCCGATATAAATATCTGTTTCTTTGGTAGTTCGCTTCACTTCGGCCTTTCGCTGGCCTCCTATCAGGAAATCGGTAATGCGATCCCAATCCGTTGTCGCCAATACACAAACATTTCTTAATTCTTCGCGTGGCAGATCATCCGCCGTATCGTGCAGATAGATAGCCTTGCAGCCCAAATTGAAAGCCATTTCCACATCTGTGGGGCGGTCTCCTATCACAAAGCTATGTTGCAAGTCGTAATCCGGATGATCGATATAACTTGTCAGCATGCCCAGCCTCGGTTTGCGCGTAGGGGCATTGTCGGAAGGCATACTACGATCGATAAAGACGTTGTCGAAGACGATGCCTTCTCCCTCGAGGGTTTGCATCACCAGATTGTGCACCGGCCAAAATGTATCTTCGGGAAAAGAAGAGGTTCCCAATCCGTCTTGATTGGTAACCATTGCAAACTCAAAATCGAGACGATGGCGAATCATCCATAAGTTGCGGATAGCTCCGGGATAGAATTTCAACTTCTCGAAGGAATCGAGTTGATAATCAACAGGCGGTTCAATGACGATAGTACCGTCACGATCGATAAACAAGACCTTTTTCATAACTGATATGCTTTTAATGCCTCCACCAATATCTGATTTTCTGAGGGAGTGCCCACCGTAATACGAAGACAATTGCCACAGAGAGCCACTGTATTGCGATTGCGCACGATAATACCTTTCGCCACCAGATATTTGTATATTCCGTCGGCATCGGTCACTTTTACCAAAAAGAAGTTGGCATCGGTAGGATATATTTTCTCGACTACCGGTAGCTGCAACAGTTCATCTGCAATGCGCCCTCTTTCTTTCAGTATAGCGGCTACCCATTCTTTCTGTTCCTCTCTCTTGTCGAGTATCTCCAACGCCTTTTGCTGAGTGAGCAAGTTGACATTGTAGGGATACTTTATTTTGGTAAGAATCTCGATAATTTCGGGTGATGCAAATCCCATTCCTAGGCGGATAGCTGCTCCACCCCATGCTTTCGAGAAAGTTTGAAGAACGATAAGATTGGAATAATCAGACAGAGAAGCGAGCATGGATGGACGCTCCGAGAAATCGTTATAAGCTTCGTCGAGTATCACTATCCCATCAAATTGTTCTATCAACTTCAGTATTTCGCGACCGTCCATTTCGTTGCCCGTAGGATTGTTGGGCGAACAAATAAAGATCATTTTGGTACGGTCATCGGCAGCATCTAGCAAACGCTGAGCAGAGAATTGATAATTCGAATCGAGCAATACTTTGCGGTATTCCACATTGTTGGTATCGGCAGCTACCTGATACATTCCGTAAGTAGGATCGATCGCTACCACATTGTCTACCCCGGGCTCGCAGAAAGCACGATACACCAAATCGATAGCCTCATCGCTTCCATTACCTAGAAAGATTTGTTCGGGCAACACACCTTTATATAACGCAATGCGCTCTTTCAACTCTTTCTGTAGCGGATCGGGATAACGGTTTATCGGATTATTATAGGGATTTTCATTGGCATCGAGAAAGACGGAGGCATCTACTCCATCGTATTCGTTTCGAGCGCAAGAATAGGGCTTCAAATTCCAAATATTCGGTCGGGTAAGTTCTTTTAAAGTCTTCATAAGCTTATTGTTTATTTAGTTCTTTCAATCTGACGGTAACGGCATTTTTATGACCGTCCAACTGCTCATTGGATGCCATCACTTCGATAGCGGGACCGATAGCGGTTATCCCTGCCGGAGTAAGTTCTTGAAACGTTATTTTCCTGATAAAGCTATCTAGGCTGACACCACTATAAGCCGTGGCATAGCCATTGGTGGGAAGCGTATGATTGGTACCTGACGCATAATCGCCTGCACTCTCGGGAGAATAAGATCCTAGAAATACAGAACCCGCGTTGACTACCTTCTCGGCAACTTCGAGATAATCTTTTGTCTCTATAATCAGATGTTCGGGAGCATAGACATTGGACAACTCGACAGCTTCGTCCATATCATGAACCAACACCAGTTTACTATTCGCCAAAGAGCGGGCAGCTATTTCCTTTCTCGGCAGTTGCTCGAGTTGACGGTCCACTTCTTTTGCTATCTTCTCGAGCATCGATGCGGAAGTGGTGACCAATACTACTTGGCTGTCCACTCCATGCTCCGCTTGAGAAAGAAGATCGGCTGCCGCAAAGACGGGATTAGTCGTGTCGTCGGCTATCACTTCTACTTCCGAAGGACCGGCAGGCATATCGATGGCCACATCGCGCATACCAACCAACTGTTTGGCTGCCATGACATACTGATTGCCCGGGCCGAATATCTTATACACCTTAGGCACACTTTCCGTTCCGTAGGCCATCGCTGCGATAGCTTGAATACCACCCGCTTTGAATATGCGGTGCACACCTGCCACCTTGGCGGCATAGAGTATGGCGGGATTCACCTTACCGTCTTTCGAAGGAGGCGTGCAAAGCACAATCTCCTTGCAGCCCGCAATACGGGCAGGGATAGCGAGCATCAGCACGGTAGAGAACAGAGGAGCCATTCCACCGGGAATATAAAGCCCTACTTTATCGATCGCTACCGATTTGCGCCAGCAGTTCACCCCCGGAGTTGTTTCTATTTTGTCCACTCCGACAATCTGCGACTGATGAAAGGTTTCGATATTCTGTTTTGCCAAAGCGATCGCTTCTTTCAATTCATTGCTCACCAAACATTCGGCTTCGGCCATTTCGGCCTCTGTAACAACCAATGAAGACAATGACACTCTATCGAACTTCTCTTCCATCGCCATAACGGCTTTGTCGCCGTTGCTGCGCACATCATCGATGACAGCACGTACCGTATCGAACAGTTGTTCCATCTCCAACACAGGGCGTTGCAACAACGTTGCCCATTCTGCCTTTGCAGGATAATCTATGCGTTTCATACAATCATCTTTTCAATGGGCGTAACCAATATTCCTTGCGCTCCCAAAGCCTTCAGCTTACCAATAATCTCCCAGAAACATTTTTCATCGAGCACCGTGTGTACGCCACACCAATCTTCTTGCGCCAATGCCAGCACGGTAGGGCTTTTCATACCCGGAAGCACAGCTATTATATCCTTCAAACGATCCTTGGGAACGTTCATCATCACGTATTTTTTATCTTCGGCAATCTTCACCGCATCTATGCGAAACAGCAGTTGCTCCAAGATCTCTTTTTTATCTTCCGTCATCTGCTTGTTGCCTATAAGCAATGCCTCGGACTTCATTAGCACTTCCACTTCTTTCAGGCGATTGCTCACAAGAGTAGAGCCCGAGCTGACAATGTCAAAAATAGCATCTGCCAATCCGATGCCGGGAGCTATCTCTACCGAACCCGTAATGACGTGAACATCACTATCAATACCCTGCTGTTTCATAAAACGTTTCAAGATACCCGGATAGGACGTGGCTATTTTCTTTCCACGAAACCACGAAAGCCCCGTATAAGCCTCATCTTTGGGGATAGCCAACGACAGGCGGCATTTACTGAAACCCAGTCGCTTTATGATTTCGACATCCTCTTCACGTTCTTCCACTTCGTTCTCTCCCACAACGCCAACATCGGCCACGCCGAGAGCCACAGATTGTGGTATATCGTCGTCACGAAGGAACAATACCTCGATAGGGAAATTGGGAGACTGGACAAGTAATGTACGTTTTACGGAGCTGAGTTTGATGTCCGATTCTTCGAAAAGAGACATCGTATCTTCATAAAGACGTCCCTTGGCTTGTACTGCAATTCTTAACATAAACTATATTTTAATATTATATATTTCTGAGCTTGATCGAAGATTATTGACATAAAAAAAGGCTCACCGTAATCGGCAAGCCTTAGCATATCTTCGATGAATACAAAATCACCTACGCCTACCGAATTGACTCGTCAGGATATGATGGTGATGATGTATTGTATTAAATCTCATATTATTTTATTCTTTTCGGCAGCAAATGTATGAGAATTGTTTCATTCCACCAAACAAATTGCAAAAAAAATGCAATAATGAAATAAATACCTCATATTTAAACACAAACCTCTGTATTTGAACAGCCAAGACATCGATTACTTCTTGGGCATATAACTACCCGGCAAGGCAGGATTTCCACCTACGACCCTTACAAACTGACGCGACTGCTGCATATTTTTTTGCATCGGTCCATTGTTTTCAAACTGTATTCTCGGCTTCTTTCTCCATTTGTCGTAAGCGTCTTTCACCAAGAAGCCCACATCAAAACCGATCTTATTCTTACCATCTAAAATGATATAAGGCAAGACGATAGGGGCATTAATCCAACGATTCTGTATGGGATCAAAATATCTATTAACTCCCACCTCCATGCCAAAGAAGCTGGTTAAGTCGTATGCAAAAGAAGCACCATAATTACCCACTGCGGCAGAATGACTCAAACCGGGAGTGTAAGAACCGAATACTTTGAAGGTCATCTTATCGTTGAGCAAATACGAAAGAGATGCCGATGTACCCACCGAAGTAGAACCAAAACGAGGAACAGAGTACTTATTGGCGCTGATGCTCATATTCATCAATACTCGGTCGCCTATCAATCTGGAATAGCCCACGGAAGCCGTATTCAATCGCCCCACACCGATAAGGTTGCGTTGAGTGCCCGCACCATAAATAATGCTGTTTCGGAAAACATGTATCGGACCGCCCACACTGTATTCGCCCTTCAGATAAAGAGTCTTATCTGCATCAATGGGACGAATTTCGTTACTATTCTTCCAACCGAAGGGTACATACGAATAGTCGGGCAAAACAAGTTTATCGTTCACCATTCTGAAATCAGGTTTATTTCTTATGCCCGAAAGAAACGGTATGGAAGAAAGAGAGTCTTTTTGATAAGGCGCACCCGGCATGATATGCCCCAGACTATCCAAACGGAAAGTTATTTCTTGAGCATTGACCGATACCATAGCAAATAGCATCAGGACAATAGTCGAAAGCCATATCTTACAATTGGTTACCATCGGTTTTTTGAATATACACAAAGATAAATAAAAATATGCGATTTACAAGCAAATCGCATATTTTTATTTACAAAGGCCAAGACAACCTCTTATTTCAAAATCATGATAACACAAGCTCAAAAGTTTAAATGTCCCCCCATATCATATTTTCAAAATAGCCATGATGGGTCCATTTAAAGCAGTACATACTATCCAAGTCAACTCTCATAATGTATTCATCTTCACCAATAAAATCCTCCAATATACTGTCAGAGAATCCACAAGTTCCGGAAGCATTCGCTTTTTCTAAAATACTACCAAGAGGATAAAAAGTGTTTTGATACTCGCCAGGTCGAGATAATTGCTCTTCGTATAGAAGCATTTTTTCCGTATCGCACATTATTAAAGAACCTCTACCCTTACTGAATCTTCTTGCACATTCCAATTGACCGGTAAAACTGGCTATCTTACCATCTCCACCAATTCTATCGCACGCCCGAAATAGAAGAGGTCTTGTTGTCGGCATATAGTTTCTCAAGACAATATCCCATACATCGAAGAAAGCTTTTGTTTTTCCTTCGGGTCCCGTAAGAACCCATTTTTGAATGAATCTTATAGCATCATCAGTTAGTTCCGTGTCTTTCTGCAAAAAGTCGATCAGATTTTGAGCAATGTCGACTTTCTGTTGTGCAGATAATCTGTAGTGGCGTTTTTTACCCATAGTATATAGTTAAAAGATTAATGTTATTATTGCTTCCTTAAATTCTAATCTGCGGTCTTCAGAAACCAACGGAGTTGTTCAACACATCATCCGCCAACGGCACCAATTCCCGCTTAATAAGACGCACGAAGATAGTATCTTTATCTGTATTCGTATCCAAAAGAGATAAAAATAATTCTTAAAAAGCCTTTATTTATGGACTTTTGCGCTGGTTTTCATCGAACGAAGCACGGGCAATGTCAGAGGAATGGAGAGAATGAGGGTAAAGACATCGGAAATCGTTTGGCATACTTCTACACCGGTAAGTCCTGCCACACGAGGAAGTATGATAATGAGGGGAATGAAGAACAACCCCTGACGTGCAGAAGCCAACAAACTGGCACGCACACTCATTCTGATCGTTTGCAACATCATATTGCTCACTGTATTGAATGACGAAAACGGAAGTATAGCCAGTTGGAAGCGCAAGGCTACAGTGCCTACGGCTATAACTTCGGGATCGTGGCGGAAAGTTCCGACTATCTCGGGAGCGAAGAAGATAGCAGCATAGCAAATGATCGTGAGCAACACGAAGCCGGCGCCCACACTAAAACGAAAACCTTGACGCACACGCTCGAAAAGATGAGCACCGTAATTGAATCCGCATACAGGCTGAAAACCTTGTCCAAGCCCGATAAGGAAGGCGTAAATGAAGAAGCTGACTCTAGTGACAATACTCATACCAGCTATTGCAGCATCACCATAAGCACCCGCAGTGACGTTGAGCAATAGCGTAGCAAGACAGGCCAGTCCCTGACGACAAAGCGAAGGAGTACCGCCACGAATAATCTCGCCCACGAAAGCCCACGAAGGTACAAACTTGTTCAACTGGATATGAATACCTCCCGAACGATAGTCCATCACGAGCAAGAGACAGAAACTGAACACCTGACTGATAACAGTAGCGATAGCCGCTCCCGAAATGCCGAGATGAAAAACAAAAATGAACAACGGAGCAAGTATCACATTGAGCACTGCACCACTTACAATACCTACCATGGCATACATGGCATTGCCCTGAAAACGCATCTGATTATTGAGCACCAAACTCGAAGTAAAGAAAGGCGCCCCCAGCAAAATAATACCGAGATAAGCTTTCGTATACGGAAGAATAGTAGGTGTAGAACCCAGCACAATGCTGAGCCGTTCGAGCCATAATAAACCTACGGTTGTAATTAAGATGCCAAAAAGAAAGGCATACACAAAGCCGGTAGTACTCATCTGCTGGGCAGCAGCAGTATCTCGTGCGCCCAAACGCCGTGAGATAAAGTTTCCCGAGCCGTGACCGAAAAAGAAACCGATAGCCTGAATGACAGACATCACTGCAAACGTCACTCCCACGGCAGCAGTGGCCTGCGTACTGATACGTCCTACAAAATAAGTATCGGTAAGGCTGTACAATGAAGTCACCAACATGCTGATGATCGTAGGCAAAGCCAATTTGAGTATAAGCCGTGGCACAGGCTCAGTGGTCATAGCGATGAATTTGTCGTTATCGTGCTTATTTTCTTTTCTATCTTCCATGACAACTTTTCAGGGGGTTCTCTTTTTCTTTTCGAATGCAAAAGTATGAAAAAGGAAGCTGGGCAGGTTCATACGACACGAAGAAATCTCCTATATTAATAATAATTACACATTCGAAAGATCGGCCGATCGTATCAAACAGAAAGATCTTCCCCGTTATTAACAACAACAAGAGCCTCCTTCTGCCGCAACAGAAAGAACTCCAGTCCAAAGACTTAAGGAAATACTTTTGGAAGCATAAAGAACGTTATTTGGAAACTTACGTACAATGCGACAAATACAAAAGGAAGAAACAAAATGTTCATCTGTTTGTTTCTCCAGAATCACCCTTGTGAGACGCACGTCCCACAGTGGTGGGACATGCGTCTCACCTATATGGGATATGTGTACCACTAGGGTGACAGGGCTGACGCATTAAGAATTCAGTTTGTATATTTCTCATTATATATTATTAACTCAATATATTGATATATAGTATATTATATATGCATATATGTCCGTATTATTTACTATATTTGTATAACTTTTATACATATAAACAAATAAACGATATGGACTTAGTAACGATATTAAGAGAAGTAGAAGACCCCAGAAGAGATCATTTAAAGGAGCACAGTTTGGGGTGTATTTTTTATATTACAATGGCCGCGGTAGTTTGCGGTGCTGAAAGCTGGTATGAAGTAGCTGAATTCGGCAAAATGAAAGAGCCCTTTCTCCGTTCCCGTATAAAGGGCTTTAAAGGTGTTCCTTCCCATGATACCTTTAACAGAGTTTTCTCCATTCTTGATCCAAAGGAACTTGAACGTGGTTTCAGGATGTGGATTCATGAGATATGTGGAAAATATAGTGGTATCGTGGCAATAGACGGGAAGGAAATATGTGGTGCAAGAGTGGAAAAGAAAGACGGCAGTTTTGAGCCTTTACGTATGGTCAGTGCATGGGCTGCATCCAATGGCGTTACACTTGGGCAGGAGAAGGTGGGCAAGAAGAGCAATGAAATAACAGCCATTCCAAAACTGATAAAGGCTTTAGATTTGTCGGGATGTGTAGTAACTATAGACGCTATGGGTTGTCAGCATGAAATAGTTGAAACGATCATAAAAAACAAGGCGGACTTTGTCATCTGTGTGAAAGACAACCAGAAGAAACTGCATAATGAGATAAAAAGCTACTTCACAGGTATCGACTTTAATGGTAATAAGACCAATGGACACGGGCATATACCACCAACCAGGTACCAGGCTTCATACACAGAGGAATGCGGTCATGGACGGAAGGAAAGGAGATATTGCCAGGTATATAACAATGGGATGACAGGTGAAATTTTAGGGTGGGAAGGTGTCCGCTCCGTCGTTTGTCAGACAAAGATCACGACTCAGCTGAAAAGCAAGAAAACGGTAGAGGAAAAACATTATTATATAACATCCCTACCTTTGGATTCGGACAGAATCATGCAGGCTATAAGAACGCACTGGAGCATAGAGAACAATCTGCATTGGCAGTTGGACGTGACCTTTAACGAGGATGATACCAGAAAAAGAAAGAATGCGGCGCAGAATTTCTCCCTCATCAGCAAGATCGCACTCGCCCAAATAAAAAACAGCCAAAGAAAGGGGAGCTTCAAAATGAAAAGAAAACTTGCAGGATGGGATGAAAATTACATGATAGAACTATTGGATTCTAGTTGGAT
>Ga0183101_1000955_pt1 | contig 32842 bp, 33 predicted proteins | sample Biomet3_FD_127790 | JGI IMG/M metagenome (GOLD analysis project Ga0183101, IMG submission 127790) | Microbial communities from bioreactor (seeded with sewage sludge) at LBNL, California, USA - Biofuel metagenome 3 | ecosystem: Engineered > Bioreactor > Anaerobic > Unclassified ...
CCCGTCCGCCGCTAATCCACCCCGAAGGGCTTCATCGCTCGACTTGCATGTGTTAGGCACGCCGCCAGCGTTCGTCCTGAGCCAGGATCAAACTCTCAATTTTAAAGTTTGAATGCTCATTACTGTTGTTTTTGACTACTAACAAGTAGTTCAAAAGAATTGCTGGTTTAGTTTATTTAATAAAAGTCGTTTTGACTTTTAACCTCTGTTTAATTTTCAAGGATCATGTCGCTCATCTCAGCGACTTTTACATCTTATCATGCTTACTCAACCTTGTCAAGAATTTTTTTTAATTCTTTTTGTTAAGCTGTGTCGTTTTTCGCGACAACATATATAATCTTATCATAAATATGTAATTACATATATTGTAATCCTATTAAATTTAAAGTTTAATTCATAATTGCTTATTTTTTCTACAAATACCTTGTTTTTTTGACAACTGATACACTAGGAAGCGTTTCCGTTTATTTCTTTGCATTCTTTATACTTTTATAGAATAAAAAAGAGTGTATATTGAAAATACACTACTTTGTTTTATAAAAAATTATATGATCTCTCCACTTCCCATTAATAAATAAATAATTTTCATTAATACCAAGTTGCTTAAATCCACAAACTTTTAGAACCTTTTGAGATTTTATATTTTCTATAAGAGTTGATGCTTCTAATCTATGCAGCCCCATTTCATCAAAAGCATACTTTGATACAAGACTTAAAGCTTCCTTCATATATCCTTTCCCTTGTTCTTCCTCATCTATTGAATATCCAACAAATGCACTTTTAAAAATCCCAACAATTATATTAGATATCTGTATCTTGCCTACAAACCTATTACCTCTATAAATACCAAAGTTAATACTGTCCCCATTTAGAAATTGCTTATAACCCTCAATTAAATTTCTCCGCTGAACAGGTAGGGTATAAAAACTATCATCTCTATCTGGTTCAAAAGGACTTAAGTATTCCCTATTTTTTAAGTAATACTTTAAAACATCCTCTGCATCATTCGGAGTTAATACTGAAAGACTTATGTTTATTCCTTTCGCCTCTATCTCCCTATACCTATGTTCATTATTAAAAGTTTCAAAATCCATACCAAATAAAAGTTCATCTCTATATGTACCATTAGATATCATACTATCTGAAATAATGCCTTCTAATTTAAAACCTAAATCAGTAAAAGACATAATATTTATTTCTTCATCCGCAAATACATTAACCTTATTAACATCCATATTCCTAAATAATGAAATTAAAAATAAATTTAATGCTTCTTTTAATGACTCATAACTTAATTCACCATATTTATAAAATTTAATCCTAAAACTACAATACCTATTTTCCTTAGAAAGTTCAATAATGTATACTCTCCCTATAGTTATACCTGAACTATCTCTTACTATATATTCACTTTTACTCCCTTTAACTAAATCTACAGTTACATATTGTTCTTTTAACATTTTAATCTCTCCTATTTATTATACTGCAGAAGTAAATCTGTTTTATTTTTTTCTTAATTTATAACATGTATTTATATAGATTAAATACATGTTACATTATAGCATAAAAGATATTGATATTATAAAGGTATATGTTTATATTAGTTATATAGTTTTAAATCATAAATAAGGATGTGTTTTCATGAATAAACAAGCTATATCAAAATTGAACTTATTTTTAATCGGACTTAAGAGCAGATTTGAGGAAAATAGCAATATATTTAAAAATATAAAGGTTACATATAAAGTTGGTTTAAAAAACTTTAATGGCATTGGTGAATATGAGTCTGGAAATATAAAATTTAACTTTAATGGCAGAACAGAAAATTTATCTATAGATAATCTAATAAATAAACTTTGTAGTGATTCTATTAATTATGATAGCATTACTCTAATCTACAGTGAAAGAGGAACAGATATATTAATTGAAGCAGATAACAAGAATGTAAAAATGAAAAATATTGAAACGAAGGAAGAGGAAGAAAAAGATTCCTATACTTCTAATGAAACTTCTACCTTATTAAATAGAAACTACTATATAAAAGTAGGCAAAGCAGATTCTCTTCTAAAGGAAATAAGCATTATGACTAAAGAAGGAAAGATAAAAAATGATAAGATTAGGAAGTATAATCAAATCGATCATTATGTAGAGCTTTTTGATGAGATGCTAAATAAATTGCCTAAGAAACAAACCTTAACAATATTAGATTGTGGATGTGGAAAGTCTTATTTATCTTTTGTATTAAATTATTATCTAACAGAAGTAAAAAAAATAAAATGCCACTTTATAGGTCTAGATTATAAAGAAAGTGTTATAGAATCTTCAAAAAAAATAGCTAAGAATTTAGGCTATAGAAATATGGAATTTCATGCAATAGACATTAAAAACTATACTTCTCAAAGCAAGGTTAATATAGTTATGTCTCTTCATGCCTGTGATACAGCTACTGATATGGCTCTAGCTCTAGGAATAAAGCTAGATTCAGATGCAATAGTTGCTGTACCTTGCTGCCACAGAGAACTTTTAAGCCAATATTCATATGATTCTTTCAAAAGTATATTAAAGTATGGTGTATTTAAAACAAGATTAGCTGACATATTAACAGACGGTATGCGATCGCTATTATTAGAAGCTAAAGGATATGATGTTTCTGTTGTTGAATATATTTCGCCCTTAGAAACTCCTAAGAACCTTATGATTAGAGCTGTAAAGATAAAGGATGAAAATGAAGATGCCATGTCTGAATACTTAAATCTAATGGCTCAATTAAATGTTTATCCTTCTCTATATGGATTTCTTAATGAATGGTAAATTACGTTATACAAAATATAAAAAAGGATTTAATCGTATGTTTCTACGATTAAATCCTTCATAATTTCTTAAATTATCTTAATTTATGAATAAACAATCCACTTCTAAGCTTAGGTTCAAACCAAGTAGATTTTGGAGGCATGACTTCTCCAGTATCTGCAATGTTCATTAATTCTTGTACTGTCGTTGGATACATGGAGAAGCCAACTCCCATTGTTTCCTGCTCTACTCTTCTTTCGATCTCTTTAAGACCTCTAATACCACCTATAAAGTCTATTCTATCATCCGTTCTTGGGTCTTTAATACCCAAAATTGGCTTTAATAAGTTGTTTTGAAGAATAGAAACATCTAATTTATCAACAGGATTGTTAGGGTCATAAGTTCCTTCTTTTGCTGTAAGCTTATACCATTTTCCACCAATATACATTCCGTAAGTATTCTCACAAGAAGGCTTATATGCATCTTTACCTTCATATACACTTATATCAAACTTTTCCGCAACCTTAAGCATATATTCCTCAGTAGAAAGACCATTCAAGTCCTTAACAACCCTGTTATAATCTATGATTTGTAGGTCTGCATCTGGGAAAAGTACAGATAAAAAGAAGTTGAATTCCTCATCTCCATTATAATTCGGGTTTTCTTCCCTTCTTTTTAAACCAACTTTTACCGCTGAAGCTGTTCTATGATGTCCGTCTGCTATATATAAGCTATCTATATTACTAAATATATTGCATATATTATCTATTGTATGCTCATCATCTATAATCCATGCCACATGTTCTATTTCATCTTCTGCTGTAAAGTTATATATAGGATCTTTTTCCATCCATAACTTTATTATATCACTAAGTTCACTATTATATCTATAAGTTAAAAAAATTGGTCCTGTATTTGCATCGCAAGTATCGACATGATTAATTCTATCTCTTTCTTTTTCTACTCTTGTAAATTCATGCTTTTTTATTTTGTTATTTATATAATCATCTATAGAAGTACATCCAACTATTCCTACTTGAGATCTTCTATTCATTGTTAACTTATAAATATATAAGCACTTTTTGTTGTCTTGTACAAAAATATTTTCATTAATCATATTGTACAAGTTATCCCTAGCCTTATCATAAACCTTTTTATCATAATGATCTGTATCTCTAGGTAAATCTATTTCTGCTTTATCAATGTGAAGAAAAGAGTACTGATTGTCTTTAGCCATCTCCCTTGCCTCTTCACTATTCATAACATCATAAGGTAGCGCTGCTACTTTATCTGCTAAATCTTCTGTAGGTCTTATTGCCTTGAATGGTTTTAAAACTGCCATTTATATTTTCCCCCTCTTTATTTATCCAATAAATTATGATTATTATAAAATTAAATGCCCCAATTATAATCATTCAGAATTGATATAATTAATATAATTTTAATACAATTTTTATATAAATCAAGTTTTAATTTATACATTTACCACACAGTTTTCAGTATACTTAGCAAACTCTTCAACAATGTCTACTATCTCATTTCCAATTCTTTCTTGAGCTTCTTCAGTAGCTGCACCTATATGAGGTGTTACACATACCTTTGGATTATTTATTAATTCTAAGTTTGGTTTAGGTTCATTTTCAAATACATCCAACGCAGCACCTGCTACCTTACCGTTATTTAATGCCTCAATTAATGCCGCTTCATCTATAAGATTTCCCCTAGCACAATTAATTATATATACACCATCCTTCATTATATCAAGCTGTTTCTTTCCTATAACTGCACCTACTTTTTTATCAAAAGGAATATGAAGTGATATAAAATCTGCCTTTTCTAATAAATTTTCTAAATTACAAAATTCATATTTTGTATACCCTTTTGCCATTCCTAATTTGTCTGTATAAATTACCTTCATTCCTAATGCTTCTGCTCTTTTAGCAACTTCTTTTGCTATTCTTCCAAAACCTATAAGCCCCAAGGTTTTACCGAATAGCTCAATTCCTTCATACTTTTTCTTTTCCCATTTACCATCTCTCATTGTAACATTAGCTAAATGTACATATCTTGATATAGCAAACATATGTGCAATAGTAAGTTCCGCTACAGATGCACTACTAGCATTTGGTGTATTTCTAACTTTAATTCCCTTTGCTGTAGCATATTCTACATCTATATTATCTAAACCAACACCACCACGGATTATTAGTTTTAACTTTCCACCCTTTACTTCATCAATTAATTCTTTTCTGACCTTTGTTGCAGATCTAACTATCATTACATCAAAATCTTTTATAACTTCTTTTAGCTCTTCTAATTCATAATGTTTATTTACAACTTTATATCCATAGCCCTCTAATTTATCTATTCCTGTCTTTTCCATTCCATCACATATTAATATATTTATCATTTATAAAGCCCCCTTTTGCCCATTCAGACAACTAATTTAAAATTAATCTTATTGTAATTTAAGTATGTCGTTTATGTTAAATAAAAGCTCCTTTATATCGTCCATAGTACATTCTGCCATATGAGCTATTCTGAAAGTTTTTTCTTTTAACTTTCCATATCCATTTGAAATTTGGAAACCTCTTTTCCCCAATTCTTTATTTAAGTCCCCAACATTTATATTTCTTGTATTTTTTATATTTGTTAAAGTATTGGATAAATATCTTTCATCGGCAAATAACTGAAAATGTTCTTTTCCCCATTCTCTTACATAGTTAGCCATTTCTATATGTCTGTTATATCTATTTTCTAATCCTTCTGCTAATATCTTATCTAGCTGATAATCCATAGCAAACATATGTGAAAGAGATGGTGTTGATGGATATTGGTAATCCTTTTTCTGTATATAATCATAAAGTGAAAGTAAGTCTAGATAGTATCCTCTAAAAGGAACATTTTTAGCTCTTTCTACTGCTTTCTTTGAAAATGAACATATAGCTATTCCTGGAGGAAGACCTATAGCTTTCTGACTTGAAGTTATACATATATCTACTCCAAGTTTATCAACTTCTATTTTTGTTCCAGCCATAGAACTTACAGTATCAAGACACCATACAATTTCAGGATACTTTTTAATTACTAATGATAACTCCTCCACAGGATTCATAACTCCAGTAGATGTTTCATTATGAGTTATACAAACTAAATCATACTTACCTGTTGCTAAAACCTTATCTACTTCATTGGCATCTACAGCATTTCCCCATTCAACTTCATACAAATCCGCAGGTACATTGTTAAATATAGCCATCTCATACCATCTTTTCCCGAATGCCCCTATAGAAAATACGGCTGCTCTCTTAGCTGTACATGATCTTATTGCCCCTTCCATAAGACCGCTTCCAGATGTAGTAGATACAAGTATTTCCTCCTGTGTATTAAAAATCTTTCTAGCCTTTTCGCTAATTCCTCTTTGAAGTTCCGATGCTTCCTTACTTCTATGTCCTATCATAGGCGTAGCCATTTTTTCTAAAACATCGCTTGTTACTTCAACTGGACCTGGAATAAATAATTTCTTATGCATAATACATAACCCCCCTAAATAAATTTATATTTATTCTAAATATTCTGTACAGTTTTACATTAACTCTGTAAAGTTATGCATCGCTAAAGCGAGAACAATAAATAAAACGAGTCAATCATACTTAGGGACGATTGACTCGCGTTGCCACCCTTGTTAATCATCAAATAGTATAATTAATAAAACAAAAAGAGCCAGCCATCCCGCTAGGGACGATTGACTTCGCGTTGCCACCCTTATTAATCATAATAAAATTATGATTCTCTCATTATAAGATAACGGTTTTAGCCGTATTACTCATCGTAATATCCTCGGAGATGGATTCACAAAAATAATAGGCATCAGTTCACACCAACCACTGACTCTCTTGACCTTTACTTATGTTACTATTTCTCTTCATAGGCAATTTGTATTTCATTACTTTACTAACTTGTTCTTAATTATAGATTCATATAGCGAATATGTCAATAGAAATTTTAAAATATTTATTATGGAATTTATACCTCAAATTCAACAAAATTTTTATATTACATTATTAATTCATACTTATTCTTTCCTTAATTTCTTCAAACAATTCCTTGTTACATTCACCATTTATGTAGCTTATACAGCTACTACACCCTTGAGAAATAAAGCTCATATTTGTAGTAAAATTTTTAGGTCTATATTCTATACAATTTTCTGCTACTAGCATTTTCTGATGTATTGAACTCATAAAATCACCCCTAAAAAGCCTTTATCCTTAATAAATTTTAATTATATTATTACTAAAAAGTTATTTTCCTATGTAGTTATTATTGCCGTAAATTAAAATAAAATTCCAAAAAAATAACTCCTATATAAATATATAGGAGTTTAAATACATATCAAGATTGCATATATCTGTATACTTTTTACTTATATAAAAATATAGATTTACATTATATTTATCTATTTATGTATTTAATTTTAATTGTATTTTTTAATATTTTCATAAAAATATTTTAAATAAGATTGAACTTTAGCTAAAACCTCATTAATTCTTCTTTAGTAAGGTTAATTCTTTAATGACCACATTCTTATTCCAGTATCGATTCCGTTTCTGTACAATATTTGGTAATAATACACTTACCAAGATTTCTAGGACACCCTTTACACATACAATTTTCCGACTCTCCATGACAACTTTTGTTAAGTTCAGGGCAATTTTTACAATTGTTACTTTTAAGTACCATGTATTCACTTCCTTATTTTTTCGATAAGTATCTGTTATTTACTCCTATGTGATTCAAGTTTTATTTCACTTACTTAAACTTAAGCAGTTTATAATTTCTTTTTGTATTTGATTTATCTTTTTTCCTTTATACCTTATTGCATTCTTAGGACATATATGTATACATCTTAAACATAACATACACTTACTATGAAAAATAGCATGACCGTTTTCGAAGGTTATGTTATTTTTAGGACAATTTCTTAGACATAAACCACACTTTGTACAATCCTCCGTAGCTGTAATATTTCTAGATAATTTCGGCAATACCCTCCTAAAGGTTCTCCCAGACACTTTTCCTAAAAATATTCTTGCAAAAAAAGCACTTTCTTTTAACTCCTTATTTTCCAAAAAGCAATTAGTTAAAGTTTTTACTTTTTTTTCTGCATCTCTTAACATTTCTTTTTGCTCATTTACATTTGAACTTTTGCCTACTGAAAAATAATAATTATTAGGCATTTTCATACTTGACTGAATAATAACTCTGAATCCTTTACTTTCTATCACTTTAACCATTACAGAAGTTGCTGCTGATGATTTCGCTCCTTGGGTTGAATAAACAATAGCTTTTATATTTTTTTTAGTTTTAGGTAATCTATTTAAAAAATCATCTACTATCTTAGGTTGTATTTCTGCATAAACAGAAGATCCTATAATAAGAAAATCACAACCTCTTATGTTAATTTCTTCCAAAGACTCTATATTTACTAGTTGCAAATCTATATTATTTAATCTAAATTCATCTTTGAATCTATCAGCTACCCATTTTGTATTTCCCGTTCCACTAAAATAATATAATATACCTTTCATAATAACCCCATCTCCTAGCGATTTTTATTTTTTAGAGATTTGCTCATGTAAAAATGCATAATACACAACTATGTATTATGCATGCTTAAATAAGTACTTATTAATCTTCTTGCTGCTCCTTTTGGTATTTGTCCCTATAATTAATCATAATTTCACTTAATATATCCGACGCTGATGGTGGTGTAAATGTAATAGCATTGGCCCCTGCCGCTATTGTTTCTCTTATACTTTCTTCCGTAGGCCCTCCAGTTGCTATTATCGGAAAGTTAGGATACTCTTCCCTTATTTTTCTTACAATATAAGAAGTTTTTTTAGCTCCTGATACATTTAGTATGTTAGCTCCTGCTTCAATTCTTTCTTTAAAATCTTCATACTCAGAAACCACTGATACTACAATTGGTATATCAATAGTATCTCGCATTTGTCTTATTACCTCATTTGGCGTAGGACTATTTACTACAACTCCCATAGCTCCTTTAAATTCAGCATCCAAGGCTAAATTTACAACTCTTTTTCCAGTTGTAATTCCTCCTCCTACTCCACAAAATACAGGAATATCAGCTGATAAAACAATTGCCTGTGTTATAAGAGGTTGTGGCGTAAATGGGTATACTGCTATAACTGCGTCCGCATTAGTGTTTTTTATAAGCGCTACATCCGTACTAAACACAAAAGATTTTAATCTTTTACCAAATATCTTTATACCGCTAGCATCTCTGATAACTTGAGGCACTTCAATCATATGCCTTCTTAAAATTCCCTTTATTTCAGGTACATACTTGGCCATATTTATTCCTCCTTTTTATTGTACAACCCACCATAAGCCTAAAACCCATATTACCTTATATTAACATATAATTGCTGATATTTTCAATTAATAATCATAGGTTTTAATTTGACTTACTAAATATAAATAGTTGTCTAATTATTGCTTGTATCACACATATTGTAACTTCCAATATCACATTCACATCTATATGCCTTATCTCCAATATAGCCAATTTCTTTTAGTACCTTTTTCACTATGTTTTTTCCAATCTTATCTTCATTCATTTCACATAATGCATCCTCAATATTAATCCAATTTACACCTTCCACTTCAGAGGACTTTCTTAGTTCTCCGCCATCATATTCAGCCATAAATGTAAGCATAATTATTTCTTTTGTAGAGAGATATTCACTTCCTAAATATTTTATATTTTTTATTTTTAAACCGGCTTCCTCCAACACTTCTCTATGAACAGTTTCCTCTACTGTTTCTCCATTGGTTACATAACCAGATAAAAGCACCTTTGAATCCTTAAATATATAACTCTGCTTTAAAAGTAGTATTTTTTCTTTATTTGTAACAGCCACTATAATACAAGGCTTAGGTGTATCAAAATACATCATATCATCTATTGGACAATAAGGAACTCCCCCCTCATCCCAACTATCTTTTATTTCTAACGCTCTTCCACAAATTGGGCAATACTTAAATTTCATAATCTCGTCACTCCTAAAAGAGTAACTTCACCCCCCATCAATTATACTCTTAACTTATAACTATATTATAAAATATATACATATGTTTATTCAATTTAAATATAAACCTTTAAAGCTTAATCTGTATTGGGTCTTTAAGTGTTATAAAATTTTCCCCAACAGTGCAATCATAAGCTAGAATATGGACTCCATTCTTTTTAGCGATTCTCAAAGCTTCTCCAAACTTCTTATCCATATCATCATGTGGCTTAAAATACTTAACTCCATCCATTTGAATTAGAAATAATACTGCTGCAACTTTACCAGATTTCTTAACTTCTACCAGCTCCAATAAATGCTTAGTTCCTCTTTCTGTTGGTGCATCAGGAAACATAACTACTCCATTCTCTTCTAATGTTACTCCTTTAACCTCTAGGTAACATTCATCACCATCACTATTGGTTAATTTAAAATCAAATCTACTGTTTCCAAAAGTTTTTTCCCTCTGTATATCTATATAATCTTTTAATATCTCTATCTTTTTACTTTTTAATGCTTCATCTACTACTTTGTTAGGTATATGTGAGTCAATACTTATAAATCTATCTCCTTTATATCCACCAATTAAATCATATTTTGTTTTTCTCGATGGGTTATTTTCTTCTCTTAAAACCACAGTACATCCAGGAATAAGTATTTCTCTACATCTTCCCGTATTTGGCACATGTACCATACTTTCTTCTCCATTTATACTTACATAAGCTTGAAAGCGATTTGGTCTGTAAATAAATTTAGCTTTTATTATATTATTGTAAATAAACAATATATCATCTCCAGTTTTTATAAAAATTATACACATACTCACAATTTTTATCCACATTTATTAATATATATTATTACTTCTGTGGATTATTATATTTTTCGTTAAAACATAAATAACATACTACTCTAGTTGTAGGTGGTAAAGTTATTTTTAATAACATTTGAATGTACATTATGTAACCTTCCTTACTAAATATGAATATTATAAATGTGAACTGCTTTATTATAGGAGGCTATTTATGCATATTTTATCTATTCTATTATTCGTTATATCTGCTAGTCTTGATAATCTTGTCGTAGGAATTGCCTACGGTATTAAAAGACTTAAAATATCTTTATTAAGTAACCTTTTAATAGCATTTATATCTTGTGCAGGTACTTTCTTATCTATGTTGGTTGGTAAGTTAATAGGTCATTTTATATCTCCGCTTAATGCTAATATTATAGGGAGTGTTATTCTTATAATTTTAGGATTGTGGTTTATAATAAGTTCACTAAAAAAGAGCAAAATAAAAAAAGAGGACTTCATTATTGAAAACCCTCAGGAAAAACAAATAAAAATAGAATATTATAAGTGTGGTGAACTTTTGGAAAGCCCTGAAAAAGCAGATATAGATAACTCAGGAAACATAGACTTGAAAGAATCTCTAGCTTTGGGACTTGCATTAGCTTTAAATAATATGGGATTGGGTATAGGTGCTAGTATATCAGGCTTAAGTCTAACCTTAACTTCTTTACTTACTTTTATCTTTAGTTTTGTAACTATTCCTATAGGATATTATGTTGGTAAGAAATTTTTATCTAAGATTCTAGAAAACAAAGCGGATATGATTTCTGGAATTATAATAATTATGCTTGCAATCTACCAATTCTTCGCATAATCTAAACCCCTTAAGGTTATTAAAAGTTATCTTACAATTATGGAACAAAAATCAGTTACTTCTCTGAATTCACTTAACTAAAAATCAGATGGGTATTAAATTTCTAAACGGAATTTAGTACCCATCTGATTTAATTTTCACTTCATAGGAATAGCTTAAATATAATAAGAAATATCACACCTGGAACTCCGAAAAAACCTGCTATAATTGCTGTTATAGCATTAATACCTATATAAAAGTTAAAGTATTGTCCAACAAAATTAACTAAAATTAGAAGTAGAACACCAAGTACTGCATTTGCAATTAACTTAAATAATAATTTTAGTGGCCAAGCAAAAACTTTAACTAATATGTATAAACCCAATATAGCAAATAAAAAATAACCTATATACTCAAACTCCACATTTATCCCTCCATACTTTTATTATTATTAATTTATATTCTTATAAAATAAAAGTATTAATAAAAAATGAAAAGTAAAAGCCATAAGCTTTCACTTTTCACTATTAAATAGATTATCTTAACCAGCACTTACTTCTTTAAGTATTGTATCTCCTTGAACCCTTAATCCAGCTTTTTTAGCTTCGTTTAATAAATACATATATTTTGCCTTCGCAGCTTCTTCCATGTATATTGCATAATCTACAAGCCTAGGATCATTAACGGCATTAAAATACTGTCTAGCTATATTAAGATCCTCTATTGCTTTATCCACTGCATTTAACAGTCGTTTTTGCTCTTCTGTGTATTTTGATTTTTTTATTAAATAGTTAGCTATTTTTATTCTGTCCATAAAAACCTCCTACTTCATGTCATACTTATAATAATTGACATAAAATAGGATTAGTATACACTATAGCTCCGTTCTTCCCTCTAGTGCCTTTGATAAAGTAACTTCATCTGCATATTCTAAATCACCGCCTACTGGAATTCCATGAGCTATTCTAGTAACCTTTGCCCCCAATGGCTTTAATATTTTAGATATATACATAGCTGTAGCCTCTCCTTCTATATTAGGATTGGTTGCTACTATTACTTCTTTTACTTCTTCATTAATTCTTCTTATAAGTTCCCTTAACTTTATATCATCAGGTCCTCTACCTGCCATAGGTGATATGTTCCCATGAAGTACATGATATACACCATTAAATTCTTTAACTTTTTCCATAGTCATTATATCTTTGGGCTGTTCTACAACACATATCATGCTCTTATCTCTATTTGGATTTGAACATATAGGACAAGGGTCTTTATCTGTAAAATTACCACATATAGAACAATACCTTATTGTACCTCTTGCTTTAACTAATGCTTCAGCAAACTCTTTAACCTCTTCATTTGGTAAATTTAATACATGAATAGTAAGCCTCTGAGCAGTTTTGTATCCTATTCCAGGCAACTTTGCAAACTCTTCTATAAGTTTTTCTATAACAACTGGATAAAAATCCATATTTATCACTCCAATTTAAAACCCCATCTTTAAAGATGGGGTAGAATTTATACCTTATTTAGAACATTCCTGGAATATTAGGCATTCCTGTTATTTTCTTCATTGAACTTTCTTTTTCTTCTGCTGCATTTTTTAAAGCTTCATTACAAGCAGTTAAAATTAAGTCTTGAAGCATTTCTACATCATCAGGATCTACAACTTCTGGTTTAATCTTTATATCCAATATTTGACCTTTACCATTAACTATGGCAGTTACTGCTCCACCACCAACTGTAGCTGTAAACTCCTTATTTTCAACTTCCTCTTGCATATCTTCCATTTGCTTTTGAACTTTTTGAAGCTGTTTCATCATATTATTCATATTAGCTCCACCCATATTAGGAAATCCACCTTTTGCCATAACTAAATCCTCCTTGACTCATTCAATTTATTTTTAATTATATCATATTTTTATAAACTAGACTTAATACTTTTGATCTATTCATCAATTATTTCCACTAAATCTTCGCCAAATGCATCTTTTAGTAACTGCTCTGGAGAATCCTTTAATATCTTAACATCCTCTCCATCTATAATACATTGTATTTTCAACCTATCTTTTAGTATTTCTGAAAATACATCTTCTAACAGTCTTCTATTTTCTTCCTTTTCTAATCTCTGTTTATGAAAAGCATAATCCTTTTTATACTCTATAGTTATTATACCATTTTCACATTTAACTACTTCACCTGTAGTTAAAGCTGCAAATAAAACCATTTGTCTTCTTGCCTTAACTGCTTCTAATATATCTCTCCAGCTTTTTTTCACCATATCTAGTGAAACTTTAGAGTATACATTTTCTTGTTTTACAGGCTGTATACTTTCCCTTATTATCTCTTCTTTTCTTATACCTTCTGACTTTTCACTTGCTTCTTTATTTACTACTTTAGGTATAACTCTTTCACAAGACACCTTTATTTCTCCGTCCTTTAATGCTTCTTCAAGCCTATTTAGTCGTGAAAGCATAACTTCCTTTGAAGTGTCATATTCTATTTTACACATCTTTATTACGCCAAGTTCTAAATATATTCTACTTTGTTTCGTCCATTTAGATTGTTCTTCTGCATCCTGAAGTATCCTTATATTTCTCATTATCTCTTCTATTCTTATTTTCTGTGCCTGATTCTTTATAAAACTTATATTTTCTTCTGACATATCCAAGATTTCCTCAGGATTTTGAGAAACCTTTACCATTAGGAGATTTCTCATGTGTGTTATCATATCTCTAATAAATGTGTATATATCCTTACCACTAAATACTATATCATCTATTATTCTCATGGATGATTCAACATTCTTTTCTATTATACTTTCTGTAAGCTTAAGCAAATTTTCATTACTAACAAGGCCAAGCATTGTTACAACTCCATCATATTCTACCTTTCCCTCACCCATTGATATAGCTTGATCTAATATACTTAATGCATCTCTCATAGCACCATCGCACATTCTAGCTATTAAGTTAAGACTTTTGTCATCTGCAAAAACACCTTGATCTTTAGCTATATTTCTAAGTCTATCAAATACATTGGAGCTTTTAATTCTTCTAAAATCAAATTTTTGACATCTAGAAAGTATAGTAATTGGAAGTTTTTGAGGATCTGTAGTAGCTAATATAAATATTACATTTGAAGGAGGTTCTTCTAATGTCTTTAAGAAAGCATTTACAGCTTCTTGAGTAAGCATATGGACTTCATCCATTATATATACTTTATATTTACCCTCTTGTGGAGGATATTTTACATTTTCTATAACATCTTTTATGTCTTCTAATCGTCTTTTTGATGCTGCATCCATTTCAATTACATCTATTGAAAGTCCATTGTTTATCTTTTGGCACATTTCACATTCATTACAAGGTTCCCCATCTTGGAGATTTAAACAATTTACTGCCTTGGAGAAAATTTTTGCCGTAGATGTTTTACCTGTACCTCTTGTTCCACACAAAAGATAGGCATGAGCTATTCTGTTATTCTTTATTTGATTTTTTAGTGTTACAGTTATATGATCTTGACCAACCACATCCTGAAATGTTTTTGGTCTCCACTCTCTATATAATGCGGTATAAGCCAATTAAATCACCTTCTTTAATCTATTTAGACATTATATATTATATCCTATATTTAGTTAGGAGTTAATATACAAATTGAAGTTAGACTTATCTTAAACTATTTAAATATACATAATAAAAAAAGACACCTTTTGGTATCTTCAATTTAATCTAAATTATGTAAAGTCGTGCACCTCGCTTTGTCTGATAAACTATGAGCGTTACCCATACAGTTAACTCAAACCAGGTTTATCCACGGCACACGAAAATGATCACTTACCGCTGCTTCCTTCCGGATCTGACGGGGTTCATGAGTTTCCGTTGCGTGGGACCCAATTCTCAACGCCACTTATATGGGTCAGACCCCACAGTTTATAGCCTAATCGAGGAATTCAACCCTGCTATAGCGGATTGCAGGTTACAGGGCACCGCTAACTCCCCATCTAGCACGACAAAGGTTTAATGGCGGAGAGAGGGGGATTCGAACCCCCGGTAGAGTTGCCCCTACACACGCTTTCCAGGCGTGCTCCTTAAGCCGCTCGAACATCTCTCCATATTACCACTCATGAAAATTATTAAGTTTTAGTCTGTGATTAAGACAAGACTTATTGTACCATTAAAATTAAAGTAATTCAACACTTTTATAAAAAATTTTTTTAGTAATGATTTCTTGGCGGAGAGAGGGGGATTCGAACCCCCGGTACACCTATTAAGCGTACAATTGATTTCGAGTCAACCACCTTCGACCACTCGGACATCTCTCCATCTTATCTTCTATTTTTGAAAAAGTTTACTAATATATTACTACAATCTTCATTATAAGTCCAGTGAATATTAGTCCAATGATTTAAGGAATCATTTTGAAGTATATTTACTACAGAACCACAAGCCCCCACTGTAGGGTCAAAGGTTCCTATATATACATTGCTTATTCTTGATTGAAGTATAGCACCTGCACACATAGGGCAAGGTTCTAGAGTAACATACATACTACAATCTGTTAGCCTCCAACTTCCAATAACCTCTGAAGCTTTTTTTATAGCTAATATTTCCGCATGAGCTGTTGGATCCTTTAAGGTTTCTCTTAAATTATGTGCCCTAGCTATTATCTTATCTGATTTAACTATGATAGCACCTACAGGAACTTCTTCTAAAAGAAGCGACCTTTTACCCTCATTTATAGCCTCAATCATAAAATTTTTGTGCATAGTATACCTCTTAACATTCCTTAACTATTCAAATATACTAAAAACATTAAATCCTGTAACATAAATTACAGGATTTAATGTTGGTGCGCTCGAGAGGAATTGAACCTCCGGCACATGGTTTAGGAAACCATTGCTCTATCCGACTGAGCTACGAGCGCATATTTACTTGTCACCATTGTATTTTATTATAATTTAAAACAAATGTCAATTTTATATATTGCTTTTTCAGCTTAAATTTACATAAAATATAAGCATTTTTAAGTAATTTTTTAAAATACCTTAATTTTATTATTAATTGAGCTTTCATATGGGTATATTATAATACGATAAAAAATATAATAATTATGAGGTGTTGTTATGATGAGTGATCTAAAAAACTTATTCTTAGCAGGTATAGGCTCTGCAGCATATACCTATGAAAAAGCTACAAAACTAATTGACAATATGGTTACAAAGGGTAAATTAACCATAGATGAAGGGAAAGAGCTTTCAGAAGAATTGAAAAGAAATATTAAAATCAAAACAGAACAATATAAACCTCTAACCAAAGAAGATATGATTGAACTCTTAAGTGGAATGAACTTGGCATCTAAATATGATTTACAAAATATAAATGACAGACTAAATAAGCTAGAACAAAAATTTAATAATCCAGGTTAAGCCCCAGCAAATGTTAGGGCTTTAGTTATTAGGGAGGTATAGTATGTATAAAAACTCAATAGAAAGGTTTAATGAAATAATACGAGTTCTAGCATATTATGGCTTTGTATATATCCTTGACAGCAAAGATAATAAAAAAATAAACTCTCCAGTTAATTTAAGAAAAGCTTTTGAGGATTTAGGACCAACATTTATAAAAATAGGTCAAATTCTAAGTTCTAGACCTGACATACTGCCTCCTAGTTATATAAAAGAACTCTCAAGCCTTCAAGATAACGTACCTCCTGAAAATTATGAAGATATTAATAAAATTTTTTTCAGTGAATTCAATAAAAGTATAGAGGACTTTTTTATTTATTTTCAAGAAAAACCATTAGCATCCGCTTCTATAGCTCAAGTACATAGTGCAATACTTGCAGATGGTAGGGAAGTCATAGTTAAAATTCAAAGACCAAATATAAAAGAAAAAATGCAAATGGATATATCAATACTACATAAAATAATAAAACTTACTAAATCTAAATTTCCTGATATACTCATAAATCCTGAGGATGCATTAAATGAGATATTATCCTCAACAGAAAATGAGCTGAATTTCAAAATTGAGGCAGAAAGTGTTAAAAAATTTAAAGCTTTAAATAAAGATGTAGCTTTTTGTTATGCCCCATTCATAATAGATGAACTATCGAGCAATAAGGTTTTAACTATGGAAAAAATAGATGGTTTTAAAATAACAGATATGGAAAAGCTTACAGACGGTGGATATGATTTCAATGACTTAGGTAAAAAACTAGCTCTTTCATTTTTTAAACAAGTTTTTACTGATGGTTTCTTTCATGGTGACCCTCACCCTGGAAACTTATTAATTCATGAAGGACAAATATGCTTTATAGATTTTGGAATAATGGGTAGTCTTTCAGATTCACTAAAATCATATTTAAATGAGGCTGTAGTAGCTGTTGCTTTAAGAGATATTGATAAATTGGTATCTGTGATTATATCTCTCGGCATAAAGAAAGGTTTTGTAAATAAAAATAAGTTATACGAAGATATTGAATATCTTTTTTCGAAATACATATCTACAACACTTGATAATATTAAAATTTCAATATTAATTGAAGAAATTTTTGACTGCGCAAAAAACAATAACATAAAATTACCTAAAGATTTAACGTTACTTGTAAAGAGCCTGATTATCATAGAAGGTGTTGTGGCAAAAATTGCACCTAATATTCAAATACTTGATATCGCAACTCCTTTTGTAAAAAGTAATAGTGAATCCATACTACTAAAAAGCTTAAATTTAAATCAGTTTTTAATACACTCTTATAGTTTCGTAAAAGACTTCTCAATTCTTCCTAATAAATTTGTAGAACTTACAAATAGTATATTAAATGGCAGAGCTAAAGTTCAACTTCAAATTCCATCTATTGACAAATCTGTAGATGAACTAAATAAAATGGTAAATAGAGTGGTTTTTTCTCTAATAATTTCATCTTCTATAATAGCATCATCGTTGATACTAACAAAAGATATAGGTCCAAGGTTATATGGAATATCTATCATTGGAATTCTTGGATTTATTATAGCTGCCTTTATGGGTTTTTGGCTTCTTATATCTATAATTAAATCTGGTAAATTATAAAGTGGGGCTAATATCTAATTAAGCCTCACTTAATTTTCGTTTTTTCTTGTATATCCTTTAATATATTTTTTGATTGAAATATTATAAATTGACAATATATATATAATAAATGATAATTATAATTAAGCATTTTGCCTATAATAATATTTACGTGAAAGAGGTTACAATATGGTTAAATTTTATAATAGAGAAACTAAAAAATATGAAACTGAACAGGTAGCAGGTGACACATACCTTCAATGGACTTACTCTTCACCTATAGGTATGAAACTATTAGAATTAATAATTAAGAAAAAGCTTTTTTCTAAGTTATATGGATCTTTCTGTGATAGCAAAAGAAGTAAAAAAAAGATACTTTCTTTCATTAAAGATTTCCATATTGATATGTCTCACAGTGAAAAGATTCTAAATCAATTTGAATCATTTAATGACTTTTTTACTAGGACATTAAACAGTGATGCAAGACCTATAAATAATATATTAGAAGCACTAATATCTCCTGGTGATGGTAGACTTGTGGCTTATGAAAATATTGATTTGAATAAATTAGTACAAATTAAAGGTTATACATATAGTTTTAACAAACTTATCGATGAGCCAAATATAGTATCAAAGTTTTCAGAGGGTACCTGTTTAATTCTTAGGCTCTGTCCAACTGATTACCACAGGTTTCACTTTATAGATAACGGTATATGTGAAGAAACTAAACAAATAAAAGGGGACTATTACTCAGTAAATCCAATTGCCTTAAAAAAAATACCTGAGCTTTTCTGTAAAAATAAAAGAGAATGGAGTATTTTTCATTCAGAAAATTTTGGCGATGTATTACATATAGAAGTAGGCGCAACTTGTGTTGGATCAATAATACAAACATATACCCCTGCAAATAGGATGAAAAAGGGGGATGAAAAAGGTTATTTTAAATTTGGCGGTTCTACTACGATATTATTTTTTGAGAAAGATAAAGTGAAAATTGATAAAGATATAATTGAACAAACAAATAAAGGATATGAAACTAAAATACTTATGGGCGAAAAAATAGGAGAAAAAAATAAAGACAAAAGCCATTAGGCCATAAAAAACCTAGAAGCAGCTTCTAGGTTTTTTATGGTGCGCTGGAGAGAATTCGAACTGCCGATTAACTGGTTAGTAATGATTTATATATTTTTTTCAAGTTTGTAAAAGCTTTAATGTGTTGATTTTAAAGGACGTAATCCTATGTACCATATAATTACTTTTTTTCTCCTTCTATATGCATATCCATTCGCAGCCTCTCCATTAATCATACATAAATTCTCAATAGTTTAACATCTAGCCTGTTAGTTCCACTTCAATATTACCGAAAAAAATTCTTAGAGCGTATACGCATACCTCAAAAGGCTGTATATCAAAATCACTAAACAAGTAATTTACGTCATTGTAGTTTTTACAAGTTCCACTGAGTAAACTATAGCCTAATTGCAACATTTGGGAAGCAACAGAAGATAGTGATATTTTATTTAAGATATCTGGTTGAATATCGTGTTTTTCAAAGTTATAAATGCTCTGGATTTTATTGTAGAGTTCCTCATTAGCTGAAAGTATATAAAATACAGCCTGTCTTTCTACATCAAATATCTGTACTTTATCTCTCTTTATTAAATCAGTAAATTTTATCTTATGATCCATATTTAAAAATCTCATATAATACACCCCGTTTTAATTATACCTATTTATAGTGAATTTAAAGAATCCACAGATATGATATATTCTACCTTTTAATCCTCATCTATAGGAATATTATCTAAATTACTCTCTAATGTGTTTATATTTGTTTTTATTGTATTTACAGTCATCTTTTCTTCTACAATCTTTTGAGATTCTTCTAAACCAAAAGTTACGGTGCTATTTGTTTGTATAAACTGTTTCAATCTCTCATCAATGAGTTTACCAACTGCTCCCAAATCATTAAACTCAGTAGAATCTTTATATTTTTCATAAAACCTAATAGACTCGCAAATGTAATCTGTAACAATAAATGTTTCATCCTTAGCTTTTTTATTTTCTAGTAAATTTCTTATATCTATGTTTTTTTTAGAAAATGTAAGCACTAATGAGCCTGGTCGTTTTGCCATAATACACACCCCTTTTCTACTAGGCTATGTACTTCTTGTAAGCAATCTTGTATAAACCTTCCACAGTTGACCATTGTGGCTCGGTAGCTATAAATGCATTAGGAATTTTTTTAGTTATAGCTTCAACAAGTTTTTGAGTTGTACCACCTACAAATACTAAACCATCTAGTTCGTCTATACGGAATCCATGTCTATTAATTTCTTCGCAAGCTTCATCAAAGAAACGCTCTTTACTTCTTGCAATAATTTCTTCACTTCCCTTATCTACTTGTCCAAAACTAGATAAATAACCAACTTCTAAAGCTCGTTCAGCAGCATCAAACTTAACTATATTACCACGTTTATAGCCTGTTAAATCATCTGCTACATAGTTAGTTAATTTTGTAGCCCCAAACTCTTCCACGAAACGGTCTGAAGTTGGAGATAGACATACTCCATTAGTGTAAAGTGAGAAAGTGAAATTTAGTCCCCCAAAATCAACTACCCCTACTTTCCGCTGCTCAAATATATGAGGTGATAAGTACACTATTCCTGATCCTTCAGCTTTTATCATTATATCTTCTATTTCAAAACTATAATTTTTACCATCTACATTTATATCTATAACACCATTACCTTTTATAAATTCTTTATACTCTAGTTTAGCCTTTTGGACTTTTAAAACACTTATAGGACAAGCAAGAACCATGTTAACTTTATTATCCCTAGTTTCTGGTTCTAAGAATTGAGTTATTGCAGTATAAGTACATATTTGGTGTAGGAATATTGTCTTTGAAGTTTCATAGCTCTTTGTTTCTCCCTGCTCTCCAATAATTAATTCTTGTCCATTAAATACAACTTTATGTGACTTACCCTCTACATCTATATACCCATTCTTTAAATCATACATTTTTGTTCTTATATCTACTTTCTTCAAATCAGAAGATACCCCTCTAGAATTTCTCCCCATTGCTTTAATAGCATATTTTCCTGCGTCTAACGCGATTACATACTCTTGCATTTTTAACCCACCCCCATTTTTTTCCTGTACCTACATTGTATTACAATTGTAGATACAAATCAATTACTATTTAACCATTTTTTGTTAAATATTTGTAGTTTTGTGGATACATCGTAGATATAGTGTAGGTACAAACTTTTCCTCTAAAAAATAAAATCCTATACACATATACATACATACGTTATAATTGTTATATAATTACAATTTTAGGAGGTTGTTTCTATGGACTTAGATAAAATTAATCAGACAAAAAGAGTTAGGTTTAATACAACTTTAAATCAATGGATATTAATTAAACTTAAAGTACTTGCTGCTGCAAAACAAAAAAATGTAAATGATCTTATAGAAGAGTTAGCATTAGATTATATAAGAAAAAGCTTTAATATAACCTAACATTATTATTACACCACTTTACAAGTAATTTAGAGTTACCAAAAATATAATGTACCAAATACCTCATAATTATCAATACTAATCTTAATAAAACCTGCACTGATAGGAGGTATCTGGTACTATGCTTAATATTGACTAAACATCAACAATTAAAACAACATTTAACATCATATTTTCCTTGACCTACCACTATTACATACTCTTTTACTTTAAATTTATTCCCATTTTTTAATGTATATACATTGTATTGCAATTGTAGATACAAATGAATTACTTTTAACCATTTTTCGTTAAAAAGTGTGGTTTTGTAGATACACCGTAGATTCAGTATAGATACAAACTTTTATTCTGAAAAATAAAATTCTATACACATATACATACATACGTTGTAATTGTCATATAATTACAATTATAGAAAGTTGTTTCTATGAATATACTCTTATTTTGTTTTAAAATAATAGCATATTAGCAAATGAGAAGTTTGTGATAAAGGTTAAGGATAAGTACGAAATTATATCATATACGTATGTTACGGTAGCTAATTTTTAATACAAAAAAGCCCTAAAATAGGGCTTCTGTATAGGGTTTTACTTAAAGGGGGTATAAAATAATTATTTCAAACTACATTTATATTTTGGACAACATATCTATAATTTATACAATTCAATATCAAAAAATTCTATTTAAAGACAAATAAAAAACCCAGTAACCATCAAGATTACTGAGCTTATGGTGCGCTGGAGAGGATTCGAACCCCCGACCAACTGGTTCGTAGCCAGCTACTCTATCCAACTGAGCTACCAACGCAAATATATTGGCGGAGAAAGAGGGATTTGAACCCTCGCGCCGGTTACCCGACCTACGCCCTTAGCAGGGGCGCCTCTTCGGCCACTTGAGTATTTCTCCATGCCCTACATTTATATCCTATAAAAAAAAATGGCGGAAAGATAGGGATTCGAACCCTAGGTACGGTCACCCGTACGCCGGTTTTCAAGACCGGTGCCTTAAACCAACTCGACCATCTTTCCACGTCCTGTTGACATGTATTATTATATCAACACTATACATACATGTCAACAGTTATTTATAATTTTTTTATATTATTATTTAATAACTTCTCTTCCGCCCATATATGGTCTTAAAACTTCTGGAATTATTACACTTCCATCAGCTTGTTGATAGTTTTCAAGAATTGCAGCTACGGTTCTTCCTACAGCAACACCTGAACCATTTAATGTATGAACATATTGTGGTTTATCCTTTGAAGTTTCTTTATATTTGATATTAGCACGTCTTGCTTGGAAATCTTCAAAATTACTACAACTTGATATTTCTACATATCTATTATAACTTGGCATCCAAACTTCTATATCATACTTAAGAGCTGCTGTAAATCCTAAATCTCCTTTACATATTCTAACTACTCTATATGGAATCCCCAACTCTTGAAGAACTTCTTCTGCATCATTAGTTAGTTTTTCAAGCTCTTCATAAGATTGTTCAGGCTTTGTAAATTTAACAAGCTCAACTTTATTAAATTGATGCTGTCTTACAAGCCCTCTTGTATCTCTTCCTGCTGATCCAGCTTCTGCTCTAAAACATGCACTGTATGCAACATGCTTTAATGGTAAATTTTCTCCCTTTAAAACTTCATCTCTATAAAAGTTAGTTACTGGAACTTCTGCTGTAGGTATTAAGAAGAAATCATTATTTGAAACTCTAAATGCATCTTCTTCAAATTTTGGAAGCTGTCCTGTTCCTGTCATACTCGTCCTATTTACCATATATGGTGGTAATATTTCTTCATAACCATGTTTTTCTGTATGTGTATCTAAGAAGTATGATATAACCGATCTTTCAAGTCTTGCTCCTAAACCTCTATAGAAAGTAAATCTTGACCCTGCAACCTTTCCAGCTCTTTCAAAATCAAGTATATTAAGATTTGTTCCTAAATCCCAATGAGCCTTAGGTTCAAACGTAAATTTAGTAGGTTCTGACCATTTTCTTATTTCTACGTTATCTGCATCTGTATCTCCGTCTGGTACTGCTGGATTTGGTATATTAGGTATTCTAAGCATTATGTATTCCATTTTACTATCTATTTCGGAAAGCTTTACATCATATTGTTTTATGTTATCTGAAAGCTCTTTCATTTCGGCCATAAGAGCATCAGCATTTTGTCCTGCTTTCTTTAATTTAGCTATCTCCCCTGAATCTTGATTTCTTTTATTCTTTAATACTTCAACTTGAACTAAGATTTGTCTTCTATTTTCATCTAATGATATAATTTCATCTATAGTTGATGCATTAAAATCCTCCCCTCTATTTACTAAAGCAGCTTTAACTTCTTCTGCATTATTTCTTATTCTCTTTAAATCTAACATATTCTAATCCTCCTAAATATTTGTTGTATAAACAAAAAAAGCCTTCTACCCCATAAAGGGACGAAAGACTCCGTGTTGCCACCCTAATTAATCAAAAAATTTGATTCACTCTACGATTATATCGGTATCACCGTGCTGATATTAACAGCTCCTCCAAGGTGGATTCACAATACTTCAGCATCAGTTCACACCAACCACTGACTCTCTTAAACTTTTGCATTGTTACTAGCCTTATCACAGGTAAATTTTAATTTTAATTATACATATGTTAACTTTTTATGTCAACATTATTTTCTTAATTTTTTATATGAATGTGTAATTATTTAATAGTAATTAACAATTTCTTTCTATACTTTTAGTACATATTATATCTGCCCCTGTATTTAAAATATTTTTACAAATAATATCTCCAGCTTTTATTGGCGCCCCTACGTATAATCTACCTAAAGCCTTTGAGCATTCTATCCAAATATTTTTATCCAGAGGCTTACTGCTTTTCACTGAAACTACATTATATTTAGCTCCTTTTATTCTTACCAAAGTAGTAAATATACTCTTATTATTATTTATTTCTATATTAGCATAATTTATTCCTTCATCACACTTATTTCCGTAAATATCTATATTATTTTCATATTTATCTATGCTTAATATACACATTTTATTACAACTATTACAAATAACCTCTTTAACCACGCCCAAACTCCTCCAAATGATTAAATTTCATCAAACTCCTTAATTCTACTTACTATTAATCTTGAATTTTTAGAGTCTTTAACTATTTCAGTCATACTTTTATTAGTTTCTCTAGATAGAATTGTTGCAATTTTATTTAAACATTGTGCCCCATTACAACTACCAAAGGTAACTTCAGTTCTTCTTTTTATTCCTTCTAAAGTTCTAGCTCCTAAAGGTCGTCTTATTGAATCAATAATTTCGCCCTCTGTTACTTTTTGACAATAGCACACTATTCTACCATAATTTTTGTTTAATTTTATAATATCATTTCTTTCTTTATTTGATAAATATCTAAATCTATAAAATTCTCTTCGTTTATCTACAAAATCTTTTTTTAAAACACAATTTAAATTATTTACTATAGTTTCACATACTATATTTGCAATAGCAGGTGTCATTGTAACCTGTCCATAATGCTTCCCTGTGACCTTAATATAACCTGTATCAACAAGACTATCATCTATAATTAATGTGTCATTATAAAAAGGTGATTCATAAAATGTATTTATTTCATCATCATTTATTTTCCCCATAAAAGTTGATATTTTTCTTAAGCTCTCATCATAACCTATTCTATCATCTGTCTTTATAGCTATCATTGAACTTTCTTGAATGGTAGGTACTGCATATAATTTTTCATTTGTTTCGCTTACTGTCGATACTATATTTTTAAAGCTACCTTTGAAACTTCTCTCTAATAGGAAATTTTTTAAGTAACTCCTATCCTTGCTTACTTTACTCAAGCTATCAATGCTGTAGTTTTCCCCTGGTGTTGTATTTAAAACCAGATTACAATTAAACTTATTTTTATTTGTGATTACTCTAAAGCCTCTAGACATTTTTTGTATATCTAAAACCTCTTCTTCTAATTTAAAGTTTACTCCATTATCAAAAGCAACTTCTCCATAGGCAATTGCAAGATCATATGGTGATATAACCCCAGTATTTTTAGAATATATCGCTTTTTTTACACTTATGCTTAAGTTAGGCTCCATTTTATATACTTCTTTACTATTTAATAAATAAATATTATCTATTCCTCTATTTAATGCTTTATCATACATATTAATTAACTGATCTTCACTTTTTTTATCTTCTGCAATAATTAGAGAATTACATCTTTTAAAACGCACATTAAACTTTGAAACAAGATCAGGTATAAGCTTATTTCCCATAAGCTCAAGCTTAGCAACTAGTGTATCCTCGCACTCTGACCCATCATAAACTATTGCAGAGTTAACTAATGCCACATCATCCGCTATATCATAATCCTTTTCAATAAGAGCTATGTTTAAGCTATACTTTGAGAGCTCATAAGCTACTGCACAACCTATTATACCTCCTCCTAATATAAGTACGTCATAATCCATAGTTTACCCTTCCTTTCAATAAACTGCAATAATTCTAATAGTGTATAGTTATAACTGAACCCTCTGGAATATTCTTATATATCCATTCAGCATCTTGTATAGATATCCTTATACATCCGTGAGAAGCAGGAAAACCTAATTTTTTCTTTTCATCTTCTATTATATTACCTTTTTCATCTACTGGTATAGAATGTATTAAATAGTTTGAAAAAAATTTTATGTAGTACCTAGCACCTTCTTTGTATTTACTACTAAAAAAATATTCTCCCTTACTTTGCACATAAAATATACCAAGAGGTGTTTCCGTCTCCTGATCCCCTATTATTCCAGTGGAGCAGGATATATCTTTTATTATTTTATTATCTTTGAATACTATCATATTCTGATTTGTCAAATTTACATCTAAATTATACTTTGTTTTCTTATAAATCATACCCTTTAAATTATTATTATTCTTTTCTATCCAACCTTTCCTTCCCTGTTTGTTTTCCTCACAATAAATATAGCCTTTATTTTCCTTATAAGCAACTACTACATCATCTTTATTTAGAGTGAATAGCACCTTATCTCTTCCTGAATCATCTTCATAGACATTAACCTTATCTAATCCTATATAGTATGTCTTTTTAAAACAAGTGTTTGATGAAAATACTGTTATATTATCAGTAACATCTTTTCTATTTGATTTATTAACATTATCAGTATTAGTTTTATCCGTATTAACTGTCTGTTTAACTTCTTCATCGAATTGGACCATAAAAGCTGGGGCAAATATAAGAATACATGTAAGTATAAAGCTATAAACTAATGTTTTTCTCACTGCGTAACCCTCCAAGTCAATCATATATTGGTATTATTTGCATGGAGGTTATACTTTAAACCTATATTAAAAAATAAATATAAAAGGCAAAACAGATTTATATCCATTTTCCCTTTTATATTATTCAAATCACTTATTCAATTCAGTTATCATTTCTCCAAGTTGCTTTATATATTCACCATATTTAGCCCAATCACCACTTTTTTGTGCCTCTAGGGCCTTATCATATAATTCTTTAACTTGCTTTATTTTGTTCAATTTTTCCGGACTATTACCAGGAGCTGCATTACCTTCATTTATATTGTTTTGTTTATCTTCTTGTTTGTAATTAAACATTTGTTCAAGAGCACTTTCAATATTTTCTGATAAAATTATTTTCTCGCCGTATGAAACTATTACTCTTTTCATTTCAGGTATACTATTTTTTCCACTAGCCCTTAAATACATAGGTTCTATATAAAGTAAGGAATTATTTATAGGTACTATTATAGTATCTCCAAATTGAACCTGAGAGTCGCCTTTATTCCATAGGGATAACTCTTTAGATATCGACGTATCTTGATTTAACTTCTGTTTAAATAAATATGGGCTATACACAGTCTTTTGTGGTGGAAATTTATACAATACCAGCTTTCCATAGTTTTGTCCATCCATTCTTGCACCAAATAAAGCCACCATGTTATCCTTGTTTCTCATATTAAAGTATTGAAGAACAATCATTTCTTCACTTTTTTCACCTGGAAGTTTCATTACAACATAAGGAGCTTCTGAAGAATCTTTTTGTCCATCAACCTGTTTTTGATTTTTGGATACGTCCCATAAATCTTCACCATTATAAAATACTCCTGGATCCGTTACATGATATCTTCCAAGAATACTACATTGAGCATTAAACAAATCTTCAGGATATTTAAAATGCTGCTTTATGTCATTAGATAATGTACTTTGATCCTTAAATAGCCCTGGAAATATCCTAGAGTAGCTTATAGCCACAGGATCATTTTTATCAACTAAATAAAAATCAGTATTTCCATCAGTTGCATCTATAACAACCTTTACAGAATTTCTCATATAATTGACATTATTTTGAGGCTGTGAAAAAGGATACTTATCTGATGATGTATATGCATCAATAATCCAGTAAAGCTTTCCATTACTTACAACAATGTATGGATCTGAATCATAACTTAAAAATGGAGCTATTTTCTTGACTCTATCTACTATATTCCTATTTATTAGTATCTTACTTTCACTAGTTATATCTCTAGATAAAAGAAAATTTAAATCTCCTTGGCTCACTGCAAATAAAAGCTTATTCAGAAAGCCCATTTTAATACCAGCTTTGCCATCATATTTATTAGTTTGATTATCTCCACCCTTAGGATAATCGAATTCATTCATTTTTGTGTTTACTATAGCATAATCATCTGTCTTTTCACCGAAATATATCCTAGAATTTTTAAGATCTATATTTGTACTATTTTGAGGTGGCATATCTTTTATCACAAAATCAGGTTGACCTTCTGAAGTTACAGAATTAACTTTACTCATTACAATTCCATAACCATGCGTATATATTAAATGTTTATTTTGCCATGTACTTGGATCTATTGCCTGACTATTGATTTCTCTTGCTGCTATAAATACTTGATTTGACTTATTATTTATATTATATCTATCAACATCTACATCATTAAACCCGTAATAATACCTTATGATTTGCACTTGATTGTAAAATTCAAGTGCAGGTTTATATGAATTTATTCTTATATTATCTATAGTATCCTTATTATTCTTAATATCCTCTTTTGTTAAGTTATCTTTTACTTCAAAAGGTTGTGCCTGAATATCTTCAACATTAAATGCTTTTCTTGTATAGTCTATATTATATTTTATATAAGGCTGTTCCAAAGTTTTCTCGTTTGATTTAACAATAAAGGTTTGAACTGCATTTGCTATTATTCCCTCTCCAATAACTAAAACTATTATTATTCCTATAGAAACAACTATAGGTTTTACCTTAGAGGCTAGTACACTAGTAAAAATAACAATAGCTGCAATAAGTGAAACTACAATAATTATTTTATAAAATAATAAACTCACATGAATATCTGTATAACTAGCTCCAAATGCAACTCCTCTAGGGCTATAAACTAATCCAAGAGCTTTTAACAAATAACCTATAGACATACAAATCATTATTAGTGCAGAAATAACTGCTAGTTGTTTTCCAGCAAACCTCGTAAGACCACTATTAACTAAATTAATTTTAGAGAATCTTTTTTTTAGGCTTCTTCCTGAACATATCTTATCCTTTGCACTTAAAATAGAATATGTTATAAATGTTATAAAAACCAAGAAGGCTAACAAACTTACCAGTACACCATAAATGGATTGTATAAGCGGAAGTTTAAAAACATAGAAGGATACATCTATATTAAAAATAGGATCCTTTATATTAAAATTAACTGAATTGCTAAACTGTAAAATTCTATACCAATAGGTTGCTGAAAATATATAGGAGATCATTAGGGAGATTATTAGGTTAAAGGTAAAGAATATTTTTTTTTCAACCTTATTTTTATGACTATTTACTTCAACTACCTTTTTATACTTAATAATACTTAATCTTAAACTTTTATAATATAACCATATACCAATAAAGCTTATTAGAAAAATAGGTATCATAAGCTTTATTATCGCTACAAGTTTAGTAAAATAAACGGATATATACCCTACTTCTTTATACCACTCTATATTTACTACTAAATCAACAATTCTAGCAAAAAAACTTATACATATTAGTATAATAAATATAGTAGTACTTAAAACTAATTTCTTTTTCATTTAAATCACCTCTTATTCATTTTAAGTATTTTCCCTAATGCAGAATATTTAAGCTCTATTGCACCACATGGGCATAGTTCCTGGCAGCAAAAACATCTTATACATTCCTTCATATTCCATGTAGGTATGTTTTTATCCTTATCTTTAACCATTTTTATAACTCTAGATTTTTCAGGACACACTTCCTTACATCTTCCACAACCAATGCACTTTTCTTTTATAAGTGACGGATCTGGTGCAATTAAATCTCTTAAAAAATTAGTAACTGCAGGACTTATAAAATAGAAACTTCCAGCCTTCCTACAGAGCTGAAAATCACTTACTTTCATATCTTCAATCCTCTGGCCTAATACCTCTATATTTTTAGGAAGAACCTCTCCCCATTTTTGGTCATAAACTTCTTTTAAAAGAGGTATGTCTAACGGATTGTCATAACCTATTAATCTAACAGCTGTAGAATCTACTGCTGATAAACTCTTTCCCATTATTAATGTATTCATTTTTTTAGGATTACCACTTTTAGGACCATTACCTTCCATACCTATAATACCATCTAATATTGCAAAATTAGTATTAACTAAAGTATTTAAATCCAATAACATTTTACAAAAGTTATTTGCCGATGGCATTCTAGTATGCCATGTAGCCTTTAATGAACCAGGTACACACCCAAATTGATTTTTTATAGCTCCAGTATAATAAGCCATTGCATGAGTTTTAATCTTAGGCAGTGTTATAAGAACATCTGCCTCATAAGGCGCTTTAGCTACAGTCCATGACTTACATAATATAGATTTATCAAGCTTAACATGAATGGACTCTTTAAAATCTTCAAACTTTACATTGTACTTTTGGGCTACACTTAAAAGCCCCGATCTTTCAGCCGCCTTTCTAGAATCACCAAAACCTGGCGAATCTCCAAAGGATATGTTATTTGTATAGTCTTTTATAATTCTTATGACTGCTTCAAATACATTAAAGTTTGTGACAACTGGTGAACCAGCTTCTTCAACTGATAGCATATTAGGTTTTAATAAAACCTTTTTATTATAAGGTATGAGTTCTTTTAAAAATTTATCTCCACCTAAAAAATCAAACCCTTCTCTTAGTTTATCTTCAATAAGTTTTACATCATAATCTTCACATCTTAAAAGTGCTACCTTTTCCATTGGTTCTCCCCATCCCTATTAATTTTTAATATATTACACATTTTAATCTGATAATAGATACATTTTGTCCTTTAATTCTCTAGTTATATTATCCATTACCTCATCATTTTCTGCAGAAATAGTATGCAAGTGTATACCACCTGTTAATATTAAAAGTGGTTCAGCTTTATGATTATCTACTCTTTTTATAAAGTTTTCTACATCATAGAAAGTTTTTATCATAAGCATTCCTTTTATTTCACCATACAGTGAATGTTCTATTATGACATCTTCTATAACTCCTCCAAACTTTACAATTGTTTTAAGTTCATCCTCTATATCATCTGATTTATGTGAAAATGCCATAATTTTTTTTACAAGATTTTTTTCTTCATTAGGCATTAGATATCCTTCCGGAGTTGCTATAATTTTCTTTCCTTCCGCTCTTAAAATAGCAATATCTTTTACTATTATTTGTCTTGTAACTCCTAATTCTTCTGATAAAACATGACCTTTTTGAGGTATGTTAGTCTTTTTTAAAAGATCTTCTATATACTTTCTTCTTTCTTTTGAATTCATATTTACCTCCAGTATGTAGACTATATATGAAACTAATTTAATTAAAATATAAAGTAAATTCTAACTATATATTACCATTATCTTTCAATAAATAAAATCATTTTATATTTATACAAATAGTATTTTCAATTTCTATCATCACACATTCTTAGTATATCTAATTCAATATCTCCTATCAAATTATGATTATGATGATTTTCAATTAAATATAATAACTTTTCATCACAGCTGCAATCCTTTAGTATTTCTCTTCCTATTTTTCCATGATTATAATATACATTTACTTTTTTTATGTTTGAAAGCTTTTTTATGCTTCCTTTAGTTACGTTATCAGCTAAAAGCATAATAGACTTATCTATTAAGTTTAACTTTTTATATGCTTTACCTATATCATGTAGTAATGCAGCCTTTAAAAGTAATTTACAATCTATATTGTTTTTCTTGCAAACATATTCTACATCATAAGCTACTTTTATAGAATGTTTTTGTTCATGTACAGCCAACTTATAAAACAATTTTAATTCATTTTTATTTAAGTTTCCATGTAGAAACTCTAAATCCTTCTTATCTATTTTAGAGTTTATTGCCCAATAAAATTGTTTTACTCTATAAAAATTCATTTTACATACACTCCTAACTCTAATATAAATATATTCTATTTTACTTACATTGTAGAATATATAATGATTTATATGTAAAAAAAAAGTGTCTGTAACTTAAATTACAGACACTTTTATGGTGGAGATAAAGGGATTCGAACCCTTGACCCCCTGCGTGCAAGGCAGGTGCTCTCCCAGCTGAGCTATACCCCCATATGGTGGACCTTCAGGGACTCGAACCCCGGACCTA
>Ga0183101_1000057_pt6 | contig 32803 bp, 24 predicted proteins | sample Biomet3_FD_127790 | JGI IMG/M metagenome (GOLD analysis project Ga0183101, IMG submission 127790) | Microbial communities from bioreactor (seeded with sewage sludge) at LBNL, California, USA - Biofuel metagenome 3 | ecosystem: Engineered > Bioreactor > Anaerobic > Unclassified ...
CCCGGCAATGTGTATGGCGGGGGCCTTGCCGTTTGAGATAGGGCTATTATGTGAATAATATAACTTTACAAATAAATTAATAGTAGCCATTTCCGTCGAGTCGGTATATTTTTGCGCAGAATTTCTCCAACTAGGAGTTCTCCACTGACTATGACGCAGAACAATTCCCCCTCTGCCGCGCAGCCAATCATTCAGGCGGATTCCACCGATGCTGTGTGGGAATGGCATATCCCATCAGACAAGCTTTGCTTCACCGCCGGGGCAAAGCTGCTGCTGGGTTTTGAGCAGAGCATTCCCGACACCATGGCCGCCTTTGTGAACCTGTGCCCAGAAGCCAAGGTGGAAGCCCTGCGCCAAACACTGCGCGCGTTTCTGCAGGGGAACAAGGTCGCGCACCGGGAAATCTGCTTTCATACACAAAAACTGCTGGTGCGCACACAGCTTGTGGTGCTGGCGCATGATGCCGGGGGCCTGCCCGAGAGCGTCATCGGATGCGTCAAAACCGTGGAGCGACAGCCGGAAGCCGTTTTTTCCCCGGCAAAATTTTCTCTGCAACAGCCCGCGCCTTCCAGCACCTCAAAGGACCGCGCCCGCCTTCTTCTGGCGCTCAATGCCGCTGGCGACGGGCTGTGGGATTGGGACGCGAACACCAATTCCGTATATTACAGCCCGCGTTATATCGAAATGCTGGGCTATACCCCCGAAGAATTTCCCGCGAACCTGCACACATGGGAAGAAAAAATTCACCCGGACGACTATGACCATGTGGTTCCCATGCAAAAAAACATCATCGCCATGCCCGATTATGGCGATACCTTTGAATGCACCTACCGCTTGCGCCGCGCAGACGGCACCTGGGCCTGGATTCTTGGGCGCGGGCATGTGACCAAACGCGACGCCGCCGGCAGGGCCACGCGCGTTGTGGGGCTGCACACGGACATCAGCGCTAGCCAGGAAGACAGAGCGCACCTTGAAGACCTTGTGCGCAACGACCCGCTAACCGGCCTGCGCAGCCGAACTTTTTTGCGCATGATGGTGGACCGGCTGGAACTCAACCAGATGCGCCCGGTGGGGGTGCTGGTGGCCGATATCAACGGGTTGAAGATGATCAACGATTACCTCGGCCACGAAGAAGGCAATGCCCTGCTGTGTCAGGCGGCCCTGTTGCTGCGCGCGGGGGTGGAAGGCACAGCCTGCGTCGCCCGCATGAGCGGCGACGAGTTCGCCGTGCTGCTGCCCGATTGCGGCCCGCGCCGCACCTTGGAAATAATGCACGACCTGCGGCGGGGCTTCGCAAGACACAACGCCACCGATGGCCGCATTCCCGTGCTCATCGCCCTGGGCTGCGCCTGCGCCGAAACCATGCAAACAGGCATCAACCAAACCATTCTTGAAGCGGACAAGGCCATGCTGCGGCACAAGCTGCAAACCAGGGCCGAAACGCGCCAGCACATCAGAACCTGGATCGAAGCCCGCACCGGCACCAAAATCATGCTGGACGACCCCCGTTATTTCTAACGCCGCCCCATGGTTTTTCACGAATATCTGGGGCGGCCCGCATGTGGGCCAACGCGCCACGACAGAACGCGCGCGGGCCATTGGCGTGGGCTCGTGGCGCGGGCCATTTTCGCGTGCTTGACGTTGGCGCTCCTTTGCGCCACAGTAACCGCATGTCGGAAGATAACCCTCCCCCTATGCAGGCCCAGGACTCCGCCATCGACACCGGAACAAGCTCAGCTCCGGAACAGCCGGTGGTGCTGGAGACCGAAAGCGGCCAAAAGTTGTTACAGTTTCTGCAACGGCGGTTAAACCTGCCGCCAACGCTGCTCCACCGCTGGGTGCGCACAGGACAAGTGCGTATTAACGGCGGCAGGTGCAAACCCTTTGCCCGCGTGCAAACAGGCGATATTGTCCGCCTGCCTCCCTTCGCCTTTAAAATGGCAGAAGAAAGCACCCCCCAGCCGCCCGACGCGGCCCCCGTCGTCCCATTGTCGCCCGACGCGCCGCTGCCGGAAGCCCTGGCTGATGTTTTGCCCCCCCTGATTGGCACCGACGGCTATTTGTGGGCCTTCAACAAGCCCGCTGGCCTGCCCACACACCCCGGCACCGGCCATGAAGACAGCCTGAGTTCCCGATTGTCCGCCTATTTTGCCAGCGCTCCGTTCAAGCCCACGCCCGTGCATCGCCTGGACAAGGAAACCTCCGGCGTGCTGCTGGCGGCCGCCTCCTATGAAGCGCTGATCAACGCCCAGCAGGCGCTGCGCACGGGCACGCTGTCCAAGGAATATGTGGCGTGGGTGCATGGCGGCTGGCCGTTTGCCGAAACACGGCTGCTGCGCCACATGCTGCGCAAGGATATAGTGCAGGGATTCGAAAAAGTGCGCCTGGCCTCGCCGGACGAAAGAGACAGCCGCGAGGCCCTCTGCCTGGTGCGCCCGTTGCGCGTGGACGCTCGGCAAAGCCTGCTGCTGGTGCGACTGCTGACCGGCCGCACGCACCAGATCCGCGTGCAACTGGCAGCCATGGGCCACGCCGTTATAGGCGACGCAAAGTATGGCCGGGGCACACCGCGCCGTCAGCCAACACGCGGTTCGGCCATGTTGCCCGCCCCCGCCCGCACGGGCGGCCTGGCAACAACGCCGGAAGATTTTGGGCCGGGGCTGCTGCTGCACGCCCTGCGCGTTACCATGCCGTGCGGCCGCGTTTTTTCCTGCCTGCCGCCGTGGGAAGGCGAATTCGCCCTGCGCCGGTTGCCCGACCCCATTGATGCGGCGGGTCTCCAGACGCCTGATGCAGGGTTCGGGGCCTTCCCTTTGAAGGAAGAACATGCTATTGAGGTTTGCTCAAGCCAGTAACTGCCGTTATATTACACCCGACTGACCAGACCGCCGTGCCCCGGCACGGCAGTTCACGCCTGACGCCAGGGAGCATTGCGCCCCCAGGCCGTTTTCATTTCGACGGAGCGCCCGCTTTCATAACGGCCCTCCCCGTCACGCATGCAATCACGCCGGGCTGCGCGCCCGCGCTTATCAAGGTATTTTCCATGTCCGACACATTGCCCCGCATCATCCTGGTGGGCCGCCCCAACGTGGGCAAATCCACCCTGTTCAACCGCCTTATCCGCAGCAACCGGGCCATCACCCATGACCGGCCAGGCATCACCCGCGACCGCATGGATGGCGTGGTGCGCCGCAAGGATATGCCCGTTTTCGGCATTGTGGACACGGGCGGCATCACGCTTGACGCGCACGCCGCCGTGGTCGAAGGCCCGGAAGGCATTCGCGGTTTCGAGCGCGACATTCTGGCCCAAACGGAAGCGGCCCTGGCGGATGCGGCCGCCGTGGCGTTTGTGGTGGACGGGCGTGACGGTCTGCTGCCCCTGGACGAGCACCTGGCCGCCCATGTGCGGCGCAAGGGCCTGCCCACGCTGTGCGTGGTCAACAAGGTGGACGGCGTCGAGCACGAAGACGAAAACATGGCCGAATTCCACTGCCTGGGCTTTCCCCTGCTGGCGGTTTCCGCCGAGCACGGGCACAACATCAATGCCCTGGTGGAAGAGCTTGTGACCATGTTGCCGGAAGAAACTTCCGAGGAACCGCCCGCGCCGCCGGAGTTGCGCCTGGCCATGCTGGGCCGCCCCAATGCGGGCAAGTCGTCGCTTATCAACGCCATTTCCGGCATGGAGCGCATGATTGTTTCCGACGTGGCGGGCACCACCCGCGACAGCGTGGATGTGCGCTTTACCCGCAACGGGCGCGACTATGTTTTTGTGGATACCGCCGGGGTGCGCCGCCGCACCAAGATTACCGACAGCGTGGAGAAGTATTCCGTCAATTCTTCCATCAAATCCAGCACCAAAGCCCATGTGACGCTGCTCACCCTGGACGCCGCCGAAGGCGTGAGCCAGCAGGACAAGCGCCTCATGGACATGCTGAACACGCGCAAAACGCCCTTTATGGTGCTGATCAACAAGTGCGATCTTGCCCCCCGCGACGCGCTGGACAGGCTCAAAAAAAACGTGGCGGAGATGCTCTCTTTCTGCCCGCATGTGCCGATTCTGGTTGTTTCCGCGCACACGGGCAAAGATTTGAAAAAGATTTTGCCCCTGGCCGCGCAGATCCACGCGGAATGCAGCGTTCGCGTGCCTACCGGCAAGCTCAACCGCGCCATGGAAGAAGTGCTTGACCGGCACCAGCCCCCGGTGGTCAAACGCGTGCGCGCCAAGTTTTTCTATCTCACCCAGGCGGAAACCGAGCCGCCAACGTTTGTGTGCTTTGTCAGCGACGCCGACCGTGTTCCCGAAAGCTACACGCGCTATCTTGAACGCGCGTTGCGCAAGATATTCGGCATCAACCACGCCCCCATGCGCCTGCACTTGCGCTCAAGCCACAAGAAAAAGGAAAAATAGCCCGGCCCAGCGCCCCACTGCACTTTTGCGGCGTCTCAGACCACCCGAGCATGGGTGGTTTGGGACGCCGTTTTTTATGCGGGCTTTCCCGCTTTTCACTTCAAGCTTCCTCTCCGCCCCCAGCCCTTCCGCTCACTCTGCTTCCGCATGGCATCTTCCGCGCGCTCCTTTCCGCATGCAGCGCGGCGTTAACCGCATCTTAACTTCACATGCCCTAGCAAAATTTGGAATAGGTTTTCCTGGAAATTCCGCCGTTATCGAAGGAGCAAGGTTGCGCCATGATGGAGACGCTTATGAAGAACGACACGTTCAGACCCTTTCAGCTGGTATTGGTGCGCGACTCGGCCAAGGCCACCTGGGAAGGAGGAATATACTCTCACTGGTGCGAGGAAGAACAGCGCCACTACACCACGGATGGGCACAGTTACTGCGAAATAATCCCCTATATCGCGGAAACCTCGTGCCTGCTTGGAACGGACGACAGCTACACCCCACACGTTTGCGACGAGCACAAAAAATTCAGTTTCGGCGAAATGGTCGAATGGTTTTCCGCCCAGGAACAGCGCTATGTTCTCGGCGTGTTTCTTTGCGGCTACACGACGGATTCCGGCATTCAGGGCGCGATCATCGGCACGGAAATCGGCACCACGTGCAACGTGTTTCTGGAAAACATCCGTCATTTGTGCAGCCGCGCCCACATGGGCTAAACGGGCGAACCGCGTGAGCCGCTTGCACGTTTTGTCGAAAAAAATGCCCCTGACGCGCGCACGTTCCCGCTCAATGTTGCCGCGTCCCCCTAAAACAACGGAATCTCCAACAGGACAGCATCATTAACTTTGCGTTAACCAGCCGAGAAATAGTTTCTTCCAACTTCCCGAGCATGCGGGAGCATGAGAAACGAAATCAAGGCGGCAGTGCGTGAAAATTGTGATGAATCGTCGAAAATGGATTATTGTTTCCGTTCTTTGCGCGGCGGCTGTGCCGCTGGCGCTCTACTTCTGGACGGGAAAAAGCTCCGCTTCGGACGTTATATACCTTGTCGACGTTGCCCGCAGGCAACCATTGCAGCAAACAATCATCGCCACGGGCGAGGTAAAATCCGCGCAGCTTGTTACGGTGGGGGCGCAGGTCTCCGGCCAGATCACCAAAATATATGTGCAGGTGGGACAAACGGTGGCCAAGGGCGAGCTTATTGCAGAAATCAACGCCACAAAACAGCGGAACCAGCTTGAGACGGACAAAGCCCAGTTGCGCTCCTATCAGGCGCAGCTTGTATCGAAAAAAATCAGCCTGAAGGCGGCCGAGCGCCAGCACCGCAGAACAAAATCCCTGCTGGCCTGCGACGCCGCCGCGCCAGAAGACCTGGAAAGCGCGGAAACAACGGCCGCGCTTGCCAGAGCCGACGTTGCGGAGCTTGAGGCGCAGATTCGCCAAACGGAGCTTGCGGTGAACACCGACACGGAAAACCTGGGCTATACCAGCATAACCGCCCCGCTTTCCGGCACGGTGGTTTCCATTCCCGTTGATGAGGGGCAGACAGTCAACGCCACGCAGTCCACCCCCACCATCGCCCAGATAGCGGACCTCGCCAGCATGGAGCTTTGCCTGGATATTTCCGAAGGGGACATCACCACCATAAAACCGGGCATGCAGGTTAGCTACACCATTCTTGGCGAGCCGGACGAAGCGCGCCAGGCCGTGCTCACATCCATTGATCCGGGGCTGACGACGCTTTCGGACGGAACATACAAAAGCACCACATCCTCCACGACTTCCAGCAGCACCTCCACGTCATCGTCGTCCTCCAGCTCGGCCGTGTATTACTACGGCAAGGCGCTGGTAAACAATGCGGATGGCCGCCTGCGCATCGGCATGACCGTGCAGGCCACCATTATGGCCGCCCGCAAAAGCAGCGCGCTTACGGTGCCGCTGCTGGCGGTCGAACACGACGCCAAAGGCGCGTTCGTGCGAGTTCTCGGCCAGGACGGCGCGCCGGAACTGCGCCGGGTTGTGGCCGGGATATCGGACAAATCGCGCATGGAAATCATCAGCGGTCTGCGCGAGGGCGAAAAGGTGGTAGCCGGGCAGGTGACCCAAAAGGAACTGGCCGCACAGGTTCAGCGACGCGGCCCCGGAGGGCCTCACTGATGCTGGCGGTGGAAATTATTGGCGTGAGCAGAACATACGGAACAGGCTCCAACCGCGTTCACGCGCTGCGCAACGTATCGCTTTCCATCAAGGAAGGGGAATTCGTGGCCATCGTGGGGCCTTCCGGTTCCGGCAAGTCCACGCTCATGAACCTGCTGGGCTGCCTGGACAACCCCACCCAGGGCATTTGCCGCATATTCGGCAAAGACTCGGCCAGGCTTGATGCCGACGCCCTCTCTGAACTGCGCTGCAGGCATTTGGGTTTCGTGTTTCAGCGTTACAACCTGCTACCGCATCTTTCCTCGCTGGAAAACGTTGCCCTGCCCGCCGTATATGCCGGTGCGGACAAAGAAAAGCGCCTGGCCAGGGCACAGGCGCTGCTTGACGATATCGGCCTGGGAAACAGGCTGGGCAACCTGCCAGCGGAGCTTTCTGGCGGGCAGCAGCAGCGCGTGAGCATTGCGCGGGCGCTCATGAACGGCGGCAACATCGTTCTTGCCGACGAACCAACCGGCGCGCTTGATTCCGCCAGCGGGGCCAATGTGATGCACATTCTGGAAGAAATCCACGCGCGGGGGCACACCGTAATCATGGTCACGCACGACCCGGGCGTGGCGGCCCACGCGGACCGCGTCATCAGCATCAGCGACGGGCGCATCGTGAGCGACCAGGTTTCGCGCCAGGGCGCGGCAGGTCAGGCCAGCAACGCCGCCGCCCAGGCCGCCAGGCAGGAGAACAGCATGGATCACCTGCGCGAAGCCGTCAAAATGTCCCTTCAGGCCGTGCTTTCGCACAAGCTCCGCTCCTGCCTGACCATGCTGGGCATCATCATCGGCATCGCCTCGGTGGTTTTTGTGGTGGCCCTGGGGCGCGGATCACAGGACAAGATCATTGCCGATATCAATGCCATGGGCACCAACACCATAGATATTTTCCCCGGCAAGGGGTTCGGCGACCCGCAGGCCGACAAGATCACCACGCTCACGGTGGACGATGCCGACGTGCTGGGCCAGCAATCCTATATTGCCAGCAGCACGCCCAACGTGGCGCAAAGCGGCACGCTGCTTTACCGCAACATCGCGGTTTCAGCCCAGCTCAGCGGCGTGGGAGCGGCCTATTTTGACGTCAAGGGGCTGCAGCTTTCATCCGGCCGCCTGTTTACGGCGGCGGACGCGCGCGCCAACGCCTCGGTGGCCGTTATCGACGAAAACGTGCGCCAGCGGCTCTTCCCCGCCGAGCAGGCCGAGGGCCGCCTTGTGCTCTTCAACCGCCAGCCCCTGCGAGTGGTGGGCGTGGTCAAAAAGAAAGACATGGGCTTTGGCCCTTCAGACACCTTGCAGATGTGGTCGCCCTATACCACGGTTATGTACCGCATCACCGGCTCACACAGCATTTCTTCCATAACCGTAAAGGTTGCGGATGCCGTGCTGCCGCTCATGGCGGAGCGGAACATCACGCGGTTGCTCGCCGCACGCCACAAGAGCAAGGATTTTTCAACGCTCAACACGGAATCCATTCGAAAATCCGTCGAAAGCGCCACAGGCACCATGACGATGCTGATTACGGGCATTGCCTGCATTGCCCTGCTTGTGGGCGGCATAGGGGTTATGAACATCATGCTGGTTTCCGTTACGGAGCGCACGCGCGAAATAGGCATCCGCATGGCTGTGGGCGCGCGCCGCGCAAACATCATGGAACAGTTTTTGGTCGAGGCCGTGCTCATCTGCATGGCGGGCAGCGTTGCGGGCATTTTTCTGGCCTGGGTTCTCAGCCTGGCGGCGGGCATGTTTCCGCTGGGCTTTACCCTCAAAATTTCGGTGTGGTCCATTCTGCTGGCCGTGGCCTGCTCTTCGCTCATCGGCATCTGCTTTGGCTTTGTTCCCGCCCGCAACGCCTCGCTGCTCAACCCCATAGACGCACTTTCGAGGGAATGATGCGCGCACAGCCCCTTTGCCGCGGCCTTGTCGCCCTGCTGGCCGTTTGCGCCGCCGCGGCCTGCGCGCCCGCGCAGCACCCCCGCGCCGACCTTGCCGAAGCCATGGTTTCGGAACAGGCCATGGCCGCCAACTTTCACCTGAACACGTCATGGTGGCGCGCCTACGGCTGCGAAGACCTCAACCGCACGGTGGAACTGGCCCTGAAGCGCAATACCGATCTCGCGGCCAGCGCCATTGCCGTGCGCAAAGCGCAATACGAGGCGCGGCTTTCCGCCACGGACCTCATGCCCGTGTTCTCTTCCAATGCTTCGGCCACGACCACAAGCAACCTCAAGGCCGGGCACCCCATGGCCAATGGCGAAACATGGCAGCAAAGCTGGCAGGGTAGCTTTTCCGTGAACTACGAACTGGACCTCTGGCAACGCCTGCGCGATGCCCATGACGCCAAAACATGGGAATATGCGGCGACGGCGCAGGATCTGGCAGCCGCCCGCCTGGCCCTGATCAACAGCGTAACAAGCGCCTGGTTCAAGCTGCTCTATACCGAGCAGGCCATCAAACTGGTAAACCGCAACATTGCGGCATACCAGGGCATTGTAAACATCACCCAGTCCCGCCACCGGCTGGGCAAAGTTGCCGTGGTGGAGCCGCTTCAGGCTGAACAGGCCTTGCTGAACGCCCGCAACACGCTTGCCACGTTGCGCACCCAGCGCACGGAAACCATGCAGAGCCTGCGCAACCTTTGCAACCTGCGCCCCGGCGAGCCGCTTTTTCTCCCCGAAAATCCGGACATCATGGACGTGGCCGACGTGGCTGTGGACCTGAACGTGCCTGTGGCGGCTCTTGCCGCCAGACCGGACATCCACGCGGCCGAGGCAAGGCTGGAAGGCGCGCTCAAAACCGTGGCGCAAAACCGGGCCGCATGGTTTCCCTCCATAACGGTGGGGTCCACCCTCAGCCTGAGCGCCACCGAAGCCAAAACCTTTTTCAACATTCCCCTGCTGCTGGGCATGGCAAGCCTGAGCCTGCCGTTTCTTGACTGGAACACGCTGCTTTGGAACAGCAAAATTTTAGAAGCGGATCTTGAAACAGCGCGGCTTACCTTTGTTGCAAGCCTGACCACAGCCCTCAACGAAGTTGATGCCGCCTGCGCATCTTATGTGCTTGCCCGTCAAACGCTGGAACAAACAGCGTCGGTGCATGACCGCGACCAGCGCATAGCAATCTATTACGGAGCACGGTATAATCTTGGAAAGGAAACTCTCAAAAACTATCTGGATGCCGTAGCCACGGCGAATACATCGGAATTGTCCGTGCTTTCCGCGCGTTACACGGTTTTTGTGTGGGAAAGCACCATATACAAGGCCATGGGCGGCCGTTACGAGCCGCTGTAACCTGATATAGATGGAAAATACGCCATGCAGCAGTTTCTGCTTGTGGAAGATGATGTGGACCTGGCCACGACCATTGTGGAATATCTGGAACTGGAAGGCATGCCCTGCGACTATGCCGGCACAGGGCCGGAAGGGCTGAACCTTGCCCTCAACAATGAGTATGGCGCCATCATTCTTGATATCAACCTGCCCCTGCTCAACGGCATCACGCTCTGCTCAAGCCTTAGGCGGGCGGGCAAAGAAACGCCCGTGCTCATGCTGACGGCGCGGGAACGCCTGGACGACAAGCTTGCCGGTTTCGCAGCGGGAACGGACGATTATCTGGTCAAACCCTTTGAGCTGCGCGAGCTCACGGCCCGTCTGCGCGCTCTTTCGCACCGGCGCAGCAGCCAGGCCAGGGTGCTGCGCTACGGCGAGCTTTCCATGAATCTTGACGAGCACCGGGCGGAACGCGCGGGCACGCTTTTGCAGCTTTCCCCCATCGGGTGGCGCATTCTGCTGGTGCTGCTGCGTAATGCGCCGCATGTGGTCAGCAGGCAACAACTGCTGCAAGAGGTGTGGGGAGATGCCGCGCCAGACAGCGACAGCCTCAAGGTGCATCTTTTTCATCTGCGTAAATGCGTGGACGCCCCCTTTGACAAACAGTTGCTGCATACCGTTGCCGGGCATGGCGTGGCGCTGCGTGAGGAAAACTCCTGATGAAGGGTAAAATGAGCCTCAAGTGTTACCTCTCGCTTTCCTTTCTTGCCATGGCATTGCTGCTTGTGGCCGGATATGCCATTCTGAGCCTGAATTTCTACAGCCGGGGGCTGGACAGCGTCACCGCCGCAAACCTGGCCCACGCCGTCCACATGTATGTGGACTTTCAGCGGCACGGGCACCGGATGGATTTTCCGCCGCCACCGCCGCCACCGCCACCGCCGCACCAGGCCTTGCAGATCGTCACAAACTGGCAGGACATGCCGGAGCGGGTTCGAGCCAGAATCAAGGAACCGCTCCAGGAAGGCGTGCTGTACAAATTTGAGACCAGCACATGGCCCGACCCGCCGCAGGAACTCAATTTCGTTATGCTGCAGCGCATCGACGGGCAAAACTATTTTGTGCGCCAGGCCTTTACACCTGAAACGGCCTCGCCCCTCATGGGGCGGCAGATGACCGAAACCATGCGCACCCTGTTTATTGTCAGCGCGTCCACTGTGGTGATTCTGTGCCTGATGATCTGGCTGCTGTTGCGGCGCATCGCCCGCCCCGCGCAAGCCCTTGAAAGCTGGGCCGCCGCGCTGGACCAACCGAAGCTGAAAACCCCGCCGCCGGATTTTTGCTATCCGGAACTGAACCGGCTGGCGGAGCTGATACGCAACAGCCTTATTGCCGAGCACCTGACCCTTGAGCGGGAGCGGCTTTTTTTGCAATACAGCAGCCACGAGCTGCGCACGCCCATCAGCGTGGTGCTTGCCGCCACGGAGCTGCTGTGCAAAATCCAGCAGGGGCGCGGCGAAGGCCATGCCGCTGAAATCGCTATTGTGCAGCGCATAGACCGCGCCGGGCACACCATGGCGCACCTTGTTGAAACGTTGCTGTGGCTGGGCAAAGATGTTGCGGAGCTGCCCCCCTCCACCAAGGTGGACCTTGAACCGCTGCTGCGCGAAATCGTTCATGACGCGGATTACCTGCGGGCGGGCAAGCACCTGGAACTCGCCGTGCAAACAGAACCCTGCGCCATGCGCATTCCGGAAACAGCCGCCCGCATTGTGCTGGGCAATATAGTGCGCAACGCCTTTCAGCATACGCTGCGGGGCACAATCTATATCAACCAGAGCGGCGCCGCCATTGAGGTGATCAACTTCATCAGCAAGGAGAGCGACCTTGCAAGCGACATCGGCTTTGGCCTTGGCCTGGAGCTGACGCGCAGGCTCTCGGAGCGTTTGGGCTGGAAATACGAGCACAGGTCGTTTCCCGGCCGCAATGTGGTGGTGCTGTTTTTGTGTGAACCGCGCAATCCGGCAGAGGCGGAGCTGCCGCCGCTGGAGGCGGTTTTGGAGGTTTCCTGAGGCGCGCCGCCGCCCGCCCTACACCTGCGCAGCTAGGCCGCCCACGCGGAATATCTCATAATATTACTGAAATGCTAAAAAAAATAAGGAAGTAAAACAGACATATGCAAGCTATTGCCGATTTCAAAGGACGCTCATGAAGCCTGCCGCGCCAACCGATCACAGTGCGGAAACAGCCGCTGCGTCTTCCACCTCATGCGCTTCATCCGCCCATGGCGAACTGACTGCCGACATTGTTCTTTTTGCGGATAGCACCGGCAGCATCATCAGTGTTGCCGCCGCACGGCCGCAGCATACGCGGATCATGCAGGCCGCCGCCGCTCGGGCATGTTTTTGGGAGGCCCTGGGCCTGGGCGCCGCCTCGCTGCAGGAAACGTTGCGGTTGTTCCCGCCGCTGCGCATGCATGAAATATCGTGCGGCGAGGGCCAAAACTTTTTGCTGCGCATTATTCCGCTGCCTCCCGAACTTGCCGCCAAAGGGGGGTATCTTGTCATCACAACAGACAACCGGCCCATGGAGGCCCTGCGCAAGACATACGAAGAGCGCCTGGAAGACAACATAACGGCCTGGTCCGATTCCATCACGCTGTTCAATGCCATTTTTGACACCGCGAAAGATCCCACACTGCTGGTGGATGCCTCCGGCGTTATTCTCACGGCCAACCTTGCCGCAAGCGGCATACATGCGCGCGAGGGGCAACCCCTGGCGGGAACCCCGGTGAAAGCCCTTTTCGGCAAGCGCTTTCACCCTTCGCTGGAACAGGCCATGCGGTCCTTACGCCCCAAATGCATTCACGTTGAAAAAGTCGTTGCCCTCGACAGAGATGGCGAGGGCTTTCCCGCTGAAGCCATATTGCGAAAAATCGTCTTCACCACGCACAGCGTTTATCAGCTCATCGTGCATGACCTGACCACGCAGGAAGAGCTGCGGGGGAAAAAAGCGGAAGTAAAGGAGATGAACATAACCCTGCGGCAGGTCATCCGTTCCGTTGAAGAGGAGCGGCAAGAGCTGCGCGAGCAGCTCACCAACCAGGTCAAGGCCCATATGCTGCCAGCCCTCGAGCGTGTCGCCAAGGCGGATTCCGCCGAAATACGGGGAGGCTATATCAGCCTGATCGAAGAACACCTGGCGGGCCTGGCCGAAGATGGCGCGGCAGACCTTGACCCCGAGCTGCTGCGTCTTTCCCCGCGTGAACTCCGGGTTTGCCAGCTTATCCAGATGGGCCGGAACGGCAAGGACATTTCAAAATATCTGAGCATCTCATTCGAAACCGTGCAGACCCACCGCAAGAACATCCGGCGCAAACTTGGCCTGCGTGGCAAAGGCACTTCCCTCTACCACTACCTGCGACAAAAGCTGCCCATCGCCTGAAAATCGGGTATATGCGCCTACCCGTATAATACCCGAATATCCCCCTTGAACTGCATCAATATTGTTGTTCCAATATTTATCTGGGACAATACTGGATTTTATGCGCTAAATTTTGTTTAGTATGAAGTAATTACAAAAATAATATATTTTTTTGTTCATTATTTATTGCCACAATATCATCTTCTGCAATCAACATATCCGCCATAAAACCCAGCGTTGAAGATTAGCATTTGTATTATTGCTAATTAAAAACAATACATTTTTATCATAAAAATGTGCGTTGTTTTCCAGCATCATGGGTTGGGAGGATCAAAACTATTTTCCCAAGCCGCGCCTGCCCAAACCACAAGGGTTTTGGGAAGAACATCCTACCTAGGAGGCCGTGCATGGCGATATTTACCGAGCACCAGCAAGAGCTGGCCGCAACGCTCAGCGACAACAATTCCAAAAGCGCGTGGACAGACTGGAAATGGCATGTGCGCCACGCCATTAAAAAAGTTGACGACTTTGAGCGAGCCCTCGGCATTACTTTTCCCAAACAGAAAAGAGCGCTCTTTCAGCAGACCATCGACAAATTTCCCATGTCGGTAACGCCCTATTATCTTTCGCTCATTGATGCGGATAATTACGCCAACGACCCCATCTTCATGCAGTCGTTCCCCAACCCTGAAGAACTGAAAATCGAGCGGCACGACATGTCCGACCCGCTGCATGAGGAAAAAGACAGCCCGGCTCCCTGCATAACCCACCGCTACCCTGACCGCGTGCTCTTTCACATCAGCAACACTTGTTCCATGTATTGCCGCCACTGCACGCGCAAGCGCAAAGTGGGCGATGTGGATTCCGTTCCCTCGCGTGCGGACCTGGAAAAAGGGCTTGAATACATACGCAACACGCCCCAAATCCGCGATGTGCTGCTTTCCGGCGGCGACCCGTTCATGCTTTCGGACGAAAAGCTGGACTGGATTCTCACAAAAGTGCGGGAAATACCGCATGTGGAAGTGGTGCGCATAGGCACGCGCATGCCGGTGGTGCTGCCCTACCGCGTTACCGATGCGCTGGTGAACATGCTCAAAAAGCACCATCCGCTGTGGATCAACACCCATTTCAACCACCCGCGCGAGATAACCGAATCTTCACGAAAGGCCCTGCGCAAGCTGGCCGATGCGGGCATTCCCCTGGGCAACCAAAGCGTGCTTCTGGCCGGGGTTAATGATTGCCAGCGCCTTATCAAAACCCTGAACCAGAAACTGGTGAAAAACCGTGTGCGCCCCTATTACCTCTATCAGTGCGACCTTTCCGAAGGGCTGACCCATTTCAGAACCCCTGTGAGCAAAGGCATTGAAATACTTGAAAGCCTGCGCGGGCACACCAGCGGCTTCGCCGTGCCCACCTATGTTGTGGACGCTCCGGGCGGCGGCGGAAAAATCCCCGTTATGCCCAACTATATCGTTTCGTGGGGCACCAACAAAGTTGTGCTGCGCAACTATGAAGGCGTGATGACCATCTACAACGAACCGGATTCGTATGAGCCCACCTACTGCGACAGGGAATGCGCAAAATGCAACCTGCAGCTCAAGGAAGACGACGGCGTTGAAAAGGCCATCGGCGTTGAAAAACTTCTTTCGGATTGGGACGACACCATCAGCCTGACGCCTGAAAACAACGAGCGCCTGGAGCGGAGGGACGATGCGGACTGACAGCATGATAAAAATCGGCAATTCGCTGGTGCAGCACGGGCCAGCCAACAACCGCGTGTATCTGCTCAAGCTTGAAACCAGTGATTTGCCAGAAATTATTGACGAAATTTTTAATCTTGCCCGCCAGTACGGGTATTCCAAACTGTTCGCAAAAGTGCCGGAATCACGGGCAAACGACTTTTTGGCGCGCGGCTTTGTTGAAGAAGCGCGTGTGCCCGGAATGTGCAAAAATCACTGCGCCGGACTATTCATGAGCAACTACCTTGATGCGGGCCGCGCCCTGCCATCGGACGAGGCGCTGCTGGCGGGCGTTCTGCACGCCGCGCGAGAAAAAGCCAAACCCGCGCCGCAGCGGGCGGACCTGAACGGCGTGGCGCGGTTGCCCCTGGATAGCGCCAAGGAACTGGCCCGGCTTTATGGCGCGGTGTTCGCCTCCTATCCCTTTCCCATCAACGACCCGGCCTATCTCCGCACGGCCATGCGAACCAACGTGATTTTCTTTGGCATTCGCGAGCAGGGCAAGCTGGTAGCCGCCGCATCGGCGGAAATGGACACATCGTGGGGCTGCGCGGAAATGACCGATTTTGCCACCGCGCCGGATTATCGCGGGCGCGGCGCGGCCAGCAGGCTGCTTGCCTGCATGGAACAACGCCTGCGGGCTGAAAAAATCCACACCGCCTATACCATCGCGCGCGCCGAAAGTTTGGGCATGAACATTGTTTTTGCCAAGGGGGGCTACACATTCAACGGAACCCTCCACAACAACACGCAGATAGGCGGAAAACTGGAGAGCATGAATGTTTGGCATAAAAAAATTTCTTCCGCATAGCATACCGCATTCAAGCACAAATTATACCTATTGCGTCTGGTGGAATCTTTTACTGATAACGATCGGCAGTTTTTGTGTGGCCGTGGGAACAAAAAGCCTTGCCGTGCCGCACCAGTTTATCCCCAGCGGCATTTTTGGATTGGCCTCGCTGCTCTTTTATGCCGGAGCGCCCCTAAGCCCCGGCTGGCTGTATGCCCTGCTCAATGCTCCGCTATTCCTGTTCGCCTGGTTCAAGGTCAGCAAGCGTTTTTTCTGGTACAGCGCCTATGCCGTTGCCGCCACCACGGTGCTTTATGAGCTGTGCAGCATCAACATTCCGCTGCAAAGCCAGCTTTATGCCAGCGTGGCCTCCGGCCTTATCGCCGGGTTTGGAGCCGGGGTTGTTTTGCGGTCGCTGGGGTCGAACGGCGGCCTTGATGTTGTGGCCGTTTTTCTGTTTCAGCGGTTCAACATCGGCATCGGCAGGGTTTATCTGCTCTTCAACGCCGCGCTTTTCAGCCTGAGCCTACGGCATATTTCCCTTGATCTGGTGGTGGCGTCGCTCATTATGGTTTTTGTTTCTTCCGTAACGCTGGAGCAAACGCTTTCGCTTTTCAGTCAGCGCAAGGTTGTTTTTATCGTTTCAGAAATGTCTGAAAGCATAAGCCGCGATATTCTCGGCATCATGAAGCAAAGCGCCACGTTTCTGAAAGGCTTTGGCGCGTATTCAAAAAAAGAAAAAAATGTGCTGATGACCGTTGTGAACAATGTTCAACTCAAGCGGCTGGAAGAAATAACGTTCAGGCACGATGCCGCCGCGCTGTTTATTGTTGAAAACACCTTTTCTGTCATTGGCTCTTCATTTTCAAAGCGCAAACTGTATTGACGCGCGCAACGTGGGGCACAAACCCCGCCAGCATGCGCTAAACGGACCGCGCGGAATGCGGCCTGGCCCCAGCGCGCCAAAACGCGCAAGCCCCCATTGAGGCACAACCTCAATGGGGGCTTAATTCCCGTTTTTGCCGTAAAAACGGCATGTGTGGCGGAGACGTATAGGAGTCGAACCTACCGCAGACCGCAAAGCCTGCCGCCGGTTTTGAAGACCGGGCGCCACACCGGTGACGAAACGCCTCCACGCAACGCAGCATAGGGCAAAACCACGCTGCCCGCAAGGCGCAAGCGCGCGCGGGCGCAAAACAGCCCCGCAACGGCGCAAATACCATGTTTCTCCATTGCCAATCGCCTGATGCGCATTATAAGAACAGAGCGGGCACAGCCGGAGCACACGCGCACCGGGCGTAAAGGCCCGCCGCCATTTGACACCGGGTGCATGCAGGTAGTAATTCAGAAAGCGTGCTGGCCATATATTCCGGCCCTGGCCGTGCGCCCCCGCGCGCGGAAAACGTAACGGAGGCAGTGTTGAATCAGATAAGTCGCAACCTGATGCTGTGGGCGATAATCGTCCTGGCGATGGTCATGCTTTTTAATATGTTCCAGCAACCGCAAGGCTTGACCCAGCGGGTGCCCTATTCTGACTTTCTCAGTCAGGTGGACAACGGGCAGCTTGTGTCCGTGACCATTCAGGGGCATACGCTTGTGGGCAAAACCTCGGACGGCAAGAGCGTGCAGTCTTACGCCCCGCAGGATATCGGCCTTGTGAACCGCCTTATTGAAAAGAAGGTCGAAATCAAGGCCGAGCCCCCGGAGGAACAGCCCTGGTACATGACCCTGCTGGTTTCATGGTTCCCCATGCTGCTTCTGGTTGGCGTGTGGATATTCTTTATGCGCCAGATGCAGAGCGGCGGCGGCAAGGCCATGAGCTTTGGCCGTTCGCGCGCCCGGCTGCTTAATCAGGATAGCTCGCGCGTTACCTTTGCCGATGTGGCCGGTGTGGACGAGGCCAAGGACGAGCTTTCCGAAGTTGTGGAATTTCTTTCCAACCCCAAAAAATTCACCCGCCTTGGCGGCCGCATCCCCAAGGGCGTGCTGCTCGTGGGCCCTCCCGGCACGGGTAAAACCCTGCTGGCCAGAGCCGTGGCGGGCGAGGCCGGGGTGCCGTTTTTCTCCATTTCCGGTTCCGATTTTGTTGAAATGTTTGTGGGCGTGGGCGCCTCGCGCGTGCGCGACCTTTTTGTGCAGGGCAAAAAAAATGCCCCCTGCCTTATTTTTATTGACGAAATCGACGCCGTTGGCCGCCAGCGCGGCGCGGGCCTGGGCGGCGGACACGACGAACGCGAGCAAACGCTGAACCAGCTGCTCGTTGAAATGGATGGTTTTGAAAGCAACGAAGGGGTCATCCTTATCGCGGCCACCAACCGGCCCGACGTTCTGGACCCCGCGCTGCTGCGCCCCGGCCGCTTTGACCGGCAGGTGGTGGTGCCCACCCCCGACCTGCGGGGCCGCCGCCGCATTCTTGAAGTACACACCAAGCGCACGCCGCTTGCTGGCGATGTGGATTTGGAAGTGCTGGCGCGCGGCACACCGGGCTTTTCCGGCGCAGACCTTGAAAACCTGGTGAACGAAGCCGCCCTTCAGGCCGCCAAGCTTAACCAGGACCGCCTGGACATGCGCGATTTCGAGTATGCCAAGGACAAGGTTCTCATGGGCCGCGAACGCCGCAGCCTCATTCTTTCGGAAGAAGAAAAACGCATCACCGCCTATCACGAAGGCGGCCACGCCCTGGCGGCGCATTTGCTCCCCGGTTCCGACCCGGTTCACAAGGTCACCATTATTCCGCGCGGCCGCGCCCTGGGCGTGACCATGCAGCTGCCGGAAGAAGACCGCCACGGATATTCGCGCACTTTTCTGCGCAACAATCTTGTGGTGCTGCTTGGCGGCCGCGTGGCTGAAGAAATCATTTTTGACGACATCACCACCGGCGCTTCCAATGATATTGAGCGCGTCACCCGCATGGCCCGCAAGATGGTTTGCGAATGGGGCATGAGCGAGGCCGTGGGCACGCTTTCCATTGGCGAAACCGGCGAGGAAGTTTTTATCGGCCGCGAATGGGTGCAGAACAAGAACTTCAGCGAAGACACAGCCCGGCTTGTGGATTCCGAAGTCAAACGCATTGTGGAAGAAGCTCACAGCCGCTGCCGCAAGCTGCTGGATGAAAATATTGAGATTCTGCACCGCATCGCCAAGGCACTGCTTGACCGTGAAACCATCACCGGCAACGACATCACGCTGATCATGGCAAACAAGGAGCTGCCGCCCCTGGACAGCAACGGAAAGCCTGTGGCAAACCCTACCGCCAATGCCGGCGACAGCGCCGACAAAAATGGCAAGGACGGGGACTTCGTTATCGAACCGGACACCACAGACCCAAGCACGGAACAGCCGACGCGGCAGGATGCGGAACAGCCGAGCCAAAACGCCGCGGGAGAGGGCCAAAACACCTCCGGCGGCGAAGGCGCACAACCCAACAGCAAGAACGATAATGACCGATAACATGCAGCAAACCGCGTTGCAGCAAGGCGCGGAATGGCATATTCGTGGGGGGCGGGCGTTGCACACGCCCGCCCCTTTCGGCGTCATGGGCATCGTCAACCTGACCCCGGATTCCTTTTACGACGGCGGCCGCCACAACGGCCCCAGCCGGGGAGAGGCCCACGCCCTTGAGCTGCTGCGGCAGGGCGCGGACATTCTTGACCTTGGGGCCGAATCATCCCGCCCCGGCGCAGCCGAACTTGCCCCGCAGGAAGAAACCGAGCGTCTTCTCCCCGTTCTGGCCGGTTTGCGCCGCAGCGCGCCTGGGGCCGTCGTTTCCGTGGATACCTACCACGCGGCAACGGCTGCGGCGGTGCTGGATAACGGCGTGGACATCATCAACGATATCTCCGCCTGCTCATTTGATCCCGGCCTGCTGGACGTGCTTGCCCAATACAAGCCCGGCTATGTGCTCATGCACAGCCAGGGCCGCCCGCAAACCATGCAGCGCGCGCCCCATTATGAAGATGTGCGCCGTGAAGTGCTGGAATTTTTTGAAAGCCGCATGGCCCTTCTTGTCCGCGCGGGCCTGCCGGAAGACCGCATTATTCTGGACCCCGGCATCGGCTTTGGCAAAACGCTCGAGCACAATCTGGCGCTGCTGGCGCACCCGGAAGACTGGCTCGGCCTGGGACGCCCCGTGCTTATGGCGCTTTCCATGAAATCCGTTTTCGGCGGGTTGCTTGGCCTGCCCGCGCAGGAACGCGGCACGGCCACGGCCATGGCCACGGGCCTGCTGGGGACAAAGGGCGTTGTTTGGCACAGGGTGCATGATGTGGCGGCGGCGCGTCAGGCGCTGACCGTGGCCCTGGCCCTCACGGACCGCTGAGCCGCCCTTTTCGGCAACCGGGCGAGCCGTTGCCGCGCCTCGTTTGTTCCCCTGGCGTTGTGCCGCGCCCGCGCCGTCGCGCCTTTCGCGGCGGGCATGCGGCCCACGCGGCATGAACAAAAATATCCCCAATATTCCCGCCGGTTGCAGACCGACAAAAGCCTGATGCAAGCCTATGGACATGAAGCCCGGTACCGAGTATTGCATCTTCGCATATGTGCGTGAATATTACGGCTGTGCGGCTATCAGCTCGTAACCCGAAGTTAACGAGGCCCGTGGCAAATCCTTCGCTCACACGCTCCCCAAACCGATGGCGCAACGCCCCTCGGGAGCGGCTGGCGGGCGATTTTGCCAACGCCAAAACGGCTATGGAGCAGGCGGCAGACCACGGCGGCGCGGGCCGCTTGCAAATGTCGGGTGCATGCAGCGCCTTTGGCGGGCATGCGGGATAACACAACCATATCAACCTCGCTGTTCCGGCTGACGTCCCGTTTTCTGAAAGGGGGCATCGCGCCAACATGCGCCATCCCTTCCACGGGCGGCAGCTGCAAGGCCGCCACGTTGCGGCAAGGAATATAAACGTGCTTGAACACATTAATATAGATTGGCGTGACGCCCTGGATATAACCGTGGTCGGCGTGCTGCTGTACCAGGTCATCCAGATGCTGCGGGGATCACGGGCTTTGACCGTGCTCACGGGCCTGGGGCTGCTCACGCTGCTGTACTTCTTTTCCAACGCTCTGGGGCTTTACACGCTCACCTGGCTGTTGCAGCACATCTTCAGCTCTTTGTTCATCCTCATCGTCGTTATTTTTCAAACCGACATCCGGCAGGCCCTGGGCGAAATGGGCGCGAACCATTTTTTCCGCAAATCGGCCACAAAGAACACCGGCGTTGAAGAAGTGGTGACAGCCTGCGTGGAAATGGCCCGCCTGCGTGTGGGCGCGCTTATTGTTGTGGAGCGCAGCATGCGCCTGGGCGACATGATCAAGCGTGAGGGCGTGCGTATTGATGCACAGCTTTCCCGCCAGCTGCTCATGAATATTTTCTATCCCAAAGCGCCGCTGCACGATGGCGCGGTGGTTATCAGCCGGGGAAGGATCACCGCGGCCGCCTGCATTCTGCCCCTGGCCGAAGCCAAGGGACAAAATTTCGGCACACGGCACCGCGCCGCGCTGGGCATTACCCAGGAAAGCGACGCCGTGGTTGTGGTTGTTTCCGAAGAGCGGGGCGAAATATCCGTGGCCCTCAAGGGTGAGCTGATGCGCGCCCTTGATGCCGCCCGTCTGAGGCAGGTGCTTGATGAAATCCTCTGATCCCTATCGCCGCCCGCCGCATCTGCTTTCCATGCTGCTGGCGCTGTTTCTCGCCGTGAGCATGTGGTACATGGTCAGCGTTCGCGACAGGCTTGAAGCCCAGATAGAAGTGAACCTCGACTACTTTGGCATTCCCGCCAACATGGTGGTGACCGACGGCCTCATCAACAAGGCCGTGGTGCGCCTGCGCGGGCCTGAAACGTTGCTGCGCTCGGTAACCCAGCGCAAGATCATTCAGGCCGTTGATCTCTCGTCCATCAAGCGGGGCACAACGGTGGTGCCGCTTTCGGCCGAGCACCTGGGGGCCAAATTCCGCGCGTTCGAGCTTATCGACGTGCAGCCCCCCCGCATTGTGGTGAAAGCCGACACCCTGATGGAACGCAGCGTTCCGGTGAAGGCTGTTGTGGATTCGCCCTTGCGCGGCGGCGCGCTGACAGTGGAAAACGTCAGCGTAACGCCAGCCACGGTGGTTCTGCGCGGTCCGGAAGCCGTGGTTTCCAGCATCGCCAATATTCCCCTGACCATCATGCTCGACCCCAAGGCCGCTGGCACCACTGTGCACCAAACCATAACGCTGGACACCCCCGGCATGGTCACGGCCAATCCCCCCTCGGTGAAGGTGCAGTACACCATCACCAGCGGGCGCACGGTGGTTACCCGGCGTTGCAAAGTGGAAGTTCCCAAAGAAAATCGCCATTCGTTCACCGTGTCGCCCGAAGAAGTGGATGTGCTTGTGGAGGTGCCGGAAGCGCTGGCCAAAAGCGGGCGCTACCTGAACGAGCTGGAAATTTCGCTGGTGACGCCTGAAATTCCCCCGGGTGCAAGCGTCAAGGTTCCCCTGCATTTCAAGTTGCCCGCAGGCATGACGCTCTTGAACCCCGCTGCGGAAGAAGTTACGATAACAAGAAAAAAGAAATAAATTGCACGGCGGCGCATCTGACGCTGCCGTGCTTCCTTCGGCATGAATCGCCCAGGGGCGCTCCGATCTGGAAGCGCCATGAGGCACTGTCGCCAAGGCAAAGGAGATTGCATGGCTGAACGTCTTTTCGGAACCGACGGGCTGCGCGGCACGGTCAATCACTATCCCATGACCGTGGACGTGGCATTGCGTCTGGGCCTTGCGGCGGGCGTGCGCTTTCGGCGCGGCCAGCACCAGCACAAGGTTGTCATCGGCAAAGACACGCGGCTTTCCGGCTATATGCTTGAATCGGCGCTCACGGCCGGGCTGTGCGCTTCGGGCATGCACGTCATCATGACGGGGCCGCTGCCCACGCCAGCCATTTCATTTCTTACGCGCAACATGCGGGCCGACCTTGGCGTGGTTATTTCCGCCTCGCACAACCCCTTCCACGACAACGGCATCAAGTTTTTCGACGCCGAGGGCTACAAACTGCCCGACCAGACGGAAGACGAAATCGCCGCCATGGTGCTGGACGCGGATTTCAACTGGCCCTACCCCGGACCCCGCGACGAGGGCCGCGCTTCCAAAATCGAAGATGCCGGCGGCCGGTATATCGTCTACACCAAAAGCTGCTTTCCTTCGCAGCTCACGCTTTCCGGCCTACGCATAGTGGTGGATTGCGCCAACGGCGCAAGTTACAAAGTGGCCCCGCTGGCGCTTGAAGAGCTGGGGGCGGAGGTCTTTCGCATCGGCACCAACCCCGACGGCACAAACATCAACGAGCACTGCGGCTCGCTCCATCCCGAAGTGGTGGCCGCCAAGGTGCGCGAAGTGCGGGCCGATGTGGGCCTGGCCCTTGATGGCGATGCCGACCGCCTGATTGTGGTGGACGAGCACGGCAACATCATCGACGGCGACCAGCTCATGGCCATGTGCGCGCAGGCCATGATGGCGCGCGGCGAACTGCCGGGCAATCTGCTGGTGGCCACGGCCATGAGCAACATGGCGCTGGAGCTGTTCATGAAGGGGCACGGCGGCACGCTGCTGCGCACCAAGGTTGGCGACCGCTACGTCATGGAGGCCATGCGCCGCGAAGGCGCAATGCTGGGCGGCGAGCAATCGGGGCATCTCATCTTTCACCGTTACAGCACCACCGGCGACGGCTTGCTGGCGGCGTTGCAGATTCTGCGCATCATGCGCGAAAAAGAAAAGCCCATTTCAGAGCTGGCCGGTCTGCTCAAGCCCTTCCCGCAAGAACTCGTCAACGTGCGGGTGGAAAAGCGCTTGCCCTTTGAGGAGCGCCCCGCCATTGGCGAAGCCGTGGCCAAGATAGAAGCGGAACTGGCCGGGCGCGGGCGCGTGCTGCTGCGCTATTCCGGCACGGAATCCCTCTGCCGCGTCATGGTGGAGGGTGAAAATCCTGATAAGGTCAAAACATATGCCGAGGATCTGGCCATTGTGGTAGAGCGCGAACTGCGCTGAAACACCGGCAGCCCTCTAGTGCCCTTGCGGGCCGGCGGCCAGACCGCCTGATTTTTCTACCCCCCTTTGGAGGCAAGCATGAAGGATATCCGCAAAGTCGTTATTCCCGTAGCAGGATGGGGAACCCGCTCCTTGCCCGCGACCAAAAACATTCCCAAGGAAATGTTGCCCATATACAACAAACCCGTCATTCAGTACGTGGTCGAGGAAGCGCAGCGGGCCAACATTGAAGACGTGATCTTTGTCACCAACCGCGACAAAACGGTTATCGAAGACCACTTCGATTACAACCTGCAGCTCGAGAGCGTTCTTGAGCGCGCGGGCAAGCTGGACAAGCTGGCCGAGGTGCGCAAGGTGGCCGAAATGGTCAACATCATGTCCGTGCGCCAGAAGCGCCAGCTCGGCCTCGGGCATGCGGTGCTCTGCGCCCGCGAGCTTGTGCGCGACGATCCCTTTGCCATCATGGTGGGCGACGACCTCATGTTCGGCGGTGCGCCCGGCATCGGCCAGCTCATTGAGGTGGCCATGGCCGAAAACATGCCCGTTATCGGCGTTATGGAAGTGCCGTGGGAAAAGGTCAGCCGCTACGGCATCATTGATGGCGACGAGGTGACCCCCGGCGTGTTCCGCGTCAAAAGCATGGTGGAAAAACCCGCCCGTGAGGACGCGCCTTCGCGCATGGCCATTGTGGGCAGGTATGTGCTCACCCCCGATATTTTCAACTATCTTGAAAAGATCGAACCGGGCCACGGCGGCGAAATACAGCTTACCGACGCCCTGCAGGCCATGGCCCAGGAAAGGGGCATGATGGCCGTGCGCATGTCGGGCATGCGCTTTGACGCGGGCGACTGGGCGGAATTTCTCACCGCCAACATCTATTTTGCCCTTCAGGATGAAGAACTGCGCTACGATCTTTTGAAGCTTCTCAAAAACTTCGTTCAGTTCCATTAGCGTTTTTGAGCGGTGCAATCCACCGGCGCAACGGCCTGCCCGCCTTTTTGGCGGCGGCAGCCCTAGCCGGAGGCACGGCGCTTGCCGCTCCCTGAACGTTCGGCCCGTTTCCCTGCCGTGCGCCACTGGCGTGCCAACGGGGAACGGGCCGACGTTGTTTGCGCCGGGCCGCGCCCGCCAGAAATATGGGCCTGGCCGCCGCCCCGCACGTTGCCGGGCAAAAGCGGCAGGGCCGCCGCTGGCCCTGTTCCCGCTTCTCACTGCCGCCGCAGCATGCTGTCACGGGCTTGCCTTTGGCGCTGTATTGCGTAACTCTGCCCCACATGTACGCCACCGTCGCCCTGCTGCCCCCGCCATACGCCAACCTTACCTACGCCCTGCCGCCGGAATTTCCCGAAGAATTCTGGAAGCCGGGCCTGCGTGCCGCCGTGCCGCTGGGCAAGGGCGCAAAAGCGGCCCTGCGCGCCGCCGTGTTGCTGCGCGTCAGCCCCACGGCGGACTTGCCGGAAGGCGTGGACTGCAAATACCTGGCCTGGCCGCTGGAAACCGCGCCGCTGCTGCGCCAGGGGCTGCTGGACCTGGCTGAAGACCTGGCGCGCCGTCAGGGGCTTTCACCGGGGCATATTCTGGGCCATGTGCTGCCGCAGGGGCTGCGGCTAACGCGCGTGCGCCTGCACAATGTGGCGGAGGGCAAAGCGGCGGCCTGGACCTTGCCCCGCATTCGCGAAGCCACGCCGGAACAGCGGCAGGAGCTGGCCGACGCCCTGTGGACGGGCAAAGCGCGCCTGCTGCCCCCCGGCGCGGACGCCGCCAGCGAGGAATTCTGCCTGCTGCGCGTTGACCCTCCCTGGCCGGTGAGGCCCTCGGCCAAACGGCAGATAGAAATTTTGGATCACCTGCACAGCCACGGCGGCATCAGCCGCCGCCGCCTGCTTCAGGCTTTGGGGCAGGCCGCCGCCCCGGCCCTGCGCAGCCTGGTTGAAGCCGGGCATGTGGGCCTGAGCCGCGAAGGCGATGCCGACGACGAAGGCATTGACGCGGCGGAACAAAACCTTTTGCCGCCGCCCCCCGCCCCGTTTTCGCTCAATGGGGAGCAGGCCGCCGCGCTGGAAAGCATGCTGGAAGCCCTGCACTGCGGCCAGGCCTCTTCACGGCTGCTCTTCGGCGTGACCGGCAGCGGCAAAACGGCGGTGTATCTTGAGCTCGCCAGGGCCTGCCTTGCGGCGGGCAAAAGCATGCTGCTGCTCGCGCCGGAGGTGGCGCTGGCCCACAAGCGGCGGCGCGACGCGGCCTGCGCCCTGCCGGACGCGCCGCTTTTCTTCCACCACGGCTACCAGTCGCCCGCCCGGCGCGAGGCCACGTTTCGCCAGCTGGCGGAGCGCACGGCCCCCTGCATTGTGGTGGGCACACGCTCCGCGCTGTTTCTGCCCGTGCCCAACCTGGCCTGTATTGTGCTTGATGAAGAACACGACGGTTCTTTCAAGCAGGATGAAAGCCTGGCCTATCAGGCCAAGGAGGTGGCCTGGTTTCGCATAGCCCAGGTTCAGGGGCTGCTGGTGCTTGGCTCCGCCACGCCCGACCTCAAAACCTTTTACGCGGCGGAAAACGGCCTGCTGCCCATGCTGCGCCTGCCGCACCGCGTTGGCGGGCGTGCATTGCCGCCGGTGGAGCTGGTGGACATCAGCGCCATTTCCCCTTCCGCAACCAGCATGGACGGCCTGCTGGCCCCACAGAGCGAAGACGCCCTGCGCGAAACCATTGCGCGCGGCGAACAGGCGGTTGTTCTGCTGAACCGGCGCGGCTACGCCCCGCTGATGTATTGCCTTGACTGCAACCGCACCCTACGCTGCCCGCACTGCGAAATCGGCCTCACCTATCACAAGGGGCTGGAAAAGCTGGTTTGCCACTATTGCGGCTATAGTCGCCCCTTTCCCTCCCCCTGCCCGGAATGCGGCGGCATGAACTTTTTGCCGATGGGCGAGGGCACGGAACGCCTGGCTGAGCGCCTGAGCGTGCTGGCGGGCGGGCCGGTGCTGCGCCTGGACAGGGACAGCACGCGCCGCCCTGGCCGTATGGAAGAAATTCTCTCGGCCTTTTCACGGCAGGAATCGCCCATTCTGGTGGGCACGCAAATGCTTTCCAAGGGCCACCATTTTCCGCTGGTCACGCTGGCGGTGGTGGCCGACGGCGATCTGGGGCTCAACCTGCCCGATTACCGCGCCGCCGAGCGCACCTTTCAACTGCTCGTGCAGTCTGCCGGGCGCGCGGGCAGGGGCGACAAACCGGGGCGCGTGCTTATTCAAACACGCGACGTAAGCCACTATTGCTGGCAATATGTGCGCACCGCCGATTATGAGGGCTTCTATCAGGCAGAGCTGGCGCGCCGTCGGCTGCGCCGATACCCCCCCTTCGTGCGGCTGGCGCTTATCCGCATTTCTTACGGCGTGACGGAAGCGGACGGGGCCGCCGCCCTGAACAGCCTGGCCCAGGCCCTGCGCAAGCGAGCGCCGGAACTGGGCGTGCAGATGCTTGGCCCCGCGCCAGCGCCGCTTTCCCTGTTGCGGGGCCGCAAGCGCTTTACCTGCCTGCTGAAAAGCCAGGATTGGCAATCCCTGCGCTCACTGTATTTCTTTGCTCTGGCGCAAAAGGCTTCAAGGCAACTGCGACTTTTTCTTGACCTTGATCCCGTAAATATGTTGTGACATCCCATTACTTTTGCCGCGGGTGGCGTATAGCCGCCCGGCCTTATGGCGTCGGCAATGCCGGTCGGCCTGCTGCAAAGCGGGCCGGATGGGCTGCTGTGCGCTTTTTTTTGCAGCAATCTGGAGGAGGGATGAAGGTTTTGCGCGCTGTGTGTGTGGCGCTGGCTTTGATGGCGTGTTGCGCGCCAGGAGCCAGGGGCGAGGGTTTCGCCCTCAATGAATGGAGCGCCAGAGGGCTTGCCCTGGCTGGGGGCCTTGTGGGCCGCGCCGACGATGCCTCCGCCGTGGCCTATAATGCCGCGGGCATCACCCAGCTGCCCGGCACGCACATCATGGCTGGCATGGCCTTCATCAGCCCTTCCGGCAGCCTTGTGACGAATTCCGGCGGGCAAGATCACAGCACCTATACAAAACCGGCAATATGGAACGCGCCGCACGCCTATATCACCCATCAGCTCAGCGACAGGGCGTGGGCCGGGCTGGGCGTTTTTTCCCGTTTTGGCCTTGGCAACAGCTATCCCGGCGGATGGGCGGGCAAATACAATGTGTATGACATCGGCGTGCAAACCGTTTCGTTTGTGCCCACGCTGGCCATCAAACTGAACGACATTGTTTCTGTTTCTGTGGGGGTGGAGGCCATGAACGCCCACATGTACATGGGCAACAAAATCCGCACCCGCCCCACCGCCGCTCCGCAGACCTTTGACAACGACATGCAGCTTGAGGGCTACGGCTGGGGCTACGGCGCGCAGTTTGGCCTGCACATGCGCTTTAACGACCAGTGGTCCATGGGCGTTTCGTACAAAAGCCAGGTGACCATGAACATCAACGGCGACGTGGAATTCGCCTATCAGGGCAGCAACCTGCTGACGCACTACGCGCACTTGCCAGAAGCCCGCAACTGCTCGGCCAACACCACCCTGCAGCTGCCCGATTCCGCCGCTATGGGCATAACCTATCGCCCGCTGGACAACCTGAGCCTTGAAGTGGGCACGGTGTGGACCCGCTGGTCCACCTATAACGCCCTGAACATCTATATGGACAACGGCTACAGCTCCATCAACAACAAGGAATGGCGCGACGGCTGGAACTTCAATGGCAGCGTGGAATATAAGCCCCTTGACTGGTGGGCCCTGCGCGCCGGTTTTTCCATTGAAACGCCGGTGGTCAACGAAAAACACGCGGATTACATGATTCCCACCAACGGCCGCCGCATGCTCAGCCTGGGCACGGGCTTCAACTGGAATGACTGGACGCTCGACCTGACCTACGCCCACCTGTGGATCAATTCCGTTGACTACGGCACCACCGACGCGGCGGGTATTGCAACTGTCGTGTCAGGGGGAAATTCCAAAGACGTTTCCGCCAACCTCTTCATGTTTTCACTGGGCTATTCATTCTAAAACCAGGCAGTTTTGGCCCATGCGGAACGCAACCGCACGGGCCAAACCCGGCGGGAACAAAGATACGGTTGCAATGTCATGACAACAAACGAGCTGCGGAACTCTTTCAGCCGCCTTGCAACAGCATCACTGCCGCATACCTGAAAACTGCCTGATTTCCCCCACAGCATTTGACATCACCGCCCATCACCCGGCTGTTCCCTGTGAACAGCCGGTTTTTTTATGGGCGTCGCCACAACCTTTTTGCAGTTAAGCACTGAACACAACAATGCATTATTGCGCTTTTTGCGGCAAAACAGGAACAAATACCCGCCCAATATAGAAAAAATATTGACATTTTCTAGTTATTGTTTCAACTTTAAAGCTGCCTTCTTTTTTGAAGGAAAGTACCTAGGAGGACTGTCATGAAACGCTTTATTCTTGCGTTGGCGCTGGTGCTCAGTATGGCACTGCCCAACATTGCCGCTGCCGAAGGCACCGGCATGTATCTGGCCCCAAAATTCCTGATGAGCGTCCAAAATACCGGTCAAATTGAGCGTTCGCGCGCCATGGCCGGCTCCGGCGCCGACCAGTACAGCCAGTTCACCCTTGGTGGCGCTCTGGCCCTGGGCTATGACTTCTGGCCGCAGCAAATGCTGCCCCTGCGCACCGAACTTGAATTCGCCATGCGCGGCAACAGTGAAAAGACCTGGTCCGACGGCGGCGCGAGCCTGAGCCAGGTCAAAGGCACCTGGAACACCTCCACCCTTTTTGCGAACCTGTTCTGGGACTTCCACAACGACACCATCATGACCCCTTATGTGGGTGGCGGTCTTGGCCTGGCTTTCAACTACGCCGGGTATGACTTCACCGACAACGCCGGCAACAAGTTCAGCGGCGACGAACGGTTCACCAACTTCGCGTGGAACCTGGGCGCTGGCGTGGCCTTCAACATCAATGAGCATTTCGCCATTGACGCCGCCTACCGTTTTGTGGGTCTGGGCTACAACGACGTGAGCGTCACCTCCGGCGGCAACAAGTACGACATCGGCAACCGCCCCTACGACAACGAGTTCATGCTCGGCCTGCGCTACGGCTTCTAGCAGCCGCTGCGCCTTCCGCGCTGAACCGCACATTCCTAGGCGTTTTTCCATCAGGAATAACGTGACAATGCGCGAGGGGTTTTCCCCCCGCGCATGCGGATTCTGCCCGTCAGGAACAAAAACCCCGGCCTTTCGGCCGGGGTTTTTGCATTTTGGGGCAGATATGGCGGCTTGCTCACCAGGGCGCATTGGTTCAGGGCCCCCGTGACAATGCGCGTGTTTTCAGGAATACTTATCGCCAAGACGCGCCTCGTGGCCCTCGCGCGGCACGTGAAAAAATCTTTTTCCCTCTTGACAAACTGTGGACCCTTACAGTGCGTATGAATTTTCGTTATGGATTGAAAAGCAGAGATTTTTTGAAAAAAACAGAGATAAAATGAGTTGTGTTTGTGGAAAACTTTTTGAAATATTGTTGATAACATATGAACTGTTCAAAAAACCCTTGCGCCATAAGGATATCTGCCAAAGCCACGGCAGGCCCACTCTCAAAAAAATATCAAGATTAAAGCATATTACATGTCAAAAGCCTTGGGGAAAAGAAAAAGCTCGCCTGCCGTAAACGGCTTGGAATCATCAATTGCCCGCAACCCGCGATTTGGGCTACAAGGCGGGATGCGCGAACAATGGTCAGAAATTTCTGAAAATCTCAAGAAAATGCTTCATTCCGGCGTTTTCAAGGTCTGGATTGCACCCCTGCAGGCGAAAGTTCATGCGGGGGGGCTGTTGCTGACCGCACCCAACGCCTTTGTGGCCAGCTGGCTTGAAGGCAAGATGCTTACCACCCTGCGTGAGGCGGCGGCCCCTGTTCTTGGGTTGCAACCCGAGCAGGTGGATGTGCGCATAACCGCCGCAACGGAGGCCTGCGCCAGCGCGGGTGCTTCCGCCCCCCGGCATCAGGCCGACCAGCGCATGACGCAGCCGGGCATGAGCCAAGGCATGCGTCAACCCGGTGCGGCAAACCAGCCCGCGACAACGTGCGGCGGGCAAAGCCAGCCCGACGCCTCAATGCCCTTTGCGCCCAGCGCAGCTGTGGTCAGCGCTGTTCTTCCTACCAGCGCGGCAATGCCTTCCTTTTCCAGCCAGGCAACCGCTGCGGCCTCGCAGAGCGCGCAGCCCCGCCTCACCCTGCAGGGCACACTGCCCATGAGCAGCGGCCCGGCCTACCGGCTGGCGACAAACTGGCGCTATTCATTCGCGGATTTTGTGGTTGGCCCCACCAACAACATGGCCGTGGCGGCCGCGCAAGACGTAAGCCGCAGCAGCGGCTGCGTGCGCACGCTGTTCATGAATTCCGCGCCTGGCCTTGGAAAGACCCACATTGCGCAGGCCGTCGGCCGCGCCATTGCCGAAGAGCGCAGCGGCGCGCGCGTGGGCTACCTCACCGCCGAGGACTTCGCCTCGCGTTTCGTGGCCTCGTTGCGCACACATGATGTGGAAAATTTCAAATCCCGCTTCCGTGATCTGGATGTTTTGCTGCTGGAAGACGTGCACTTTTTCCAGGGCAAGGAAAAAATGCAGGACATGGCGCTGGCCGTGGTCAAAAGCCTTCAGGCCAAGGGCGGCAGGGTCATTTTCACTTCTTCGTTCTCGCCGCGCGAGCTGCAGCATGTGGACAGCCAGCTGGTTTCGCATTTCTGTTCCGGCATCCTCACTGATATAGGTCGCCCCACCGAAGACATGCGCCGCAACATTCTTGAGCGCAAGGCCAAAAATTTTCAGGTGCTGCTGCCAGACCCTGTCTGCGAGTTGTTGGCCTGCCGCCTTGATGGCGATGTGCGCCAGATGGAATCGTGCCTGAACAGCCTTATTTTTAAAGCGCGTCTGCTCAACTGCGGGCTGAACCTCGACCTGGCCATGGAAGTGCTGAGCCAGTACGCGGAAGTTGCCTGCGAGGCCGACCTGCCCACCATCATTCGTCTGGTCTGTGAGAGCTACGGCCTGAACGAACGGCAGCTGGCCTCACGCTCGCGCCGCAAGGAATGCGTGATCGGGCGCAACACCGTTTATTATCTCGCGCGCAAGCACACGGAACTGACGCTTGAAGAGATCGGCGAAAAATTCAACCGCCGTCACTCCACCGTCATCAAGGGCATCACCAGCGTGGAGCGCGAACTTTCCAAAGAATCAACGCTCGGCCGCCAAATTGCTCGGGCCGTCAAACTTATCGAACGCAACGCGGGAATGGGCGCATAGCCGCCCTTTCCCGCCGTTTTCCGCGCTGCCGCCTGGCATTCCTTCCGCGTTATTTCCCGTTCCCCTTTTCGCTTTCTATCCCTCGCCTTCCGCATTCGGCCTTCTCTCCTCCGGCTTTTTTTCAACAACATCACGCTTTTTAAAAAAGCGTGCATTCATTGATACATCGCGCGTGGCCTCGTATGCATGCAGAAATGCTTTTGCGCACAGGCTGTTGCGCCCGGCGGAAGCCGCCGGGTGGGCACACCGCCGCCAATGCCACGGGAAGTCCCATGCTTGAAGTGAACATCCTCCAAAAACACGGCGTGTTTGAACTGCAAACAGCCTTCCATGTTGAAGAATGCGGCATCACCGTTGTCTTTGGCCCCTCCGGTTCGGGCAAGAGCAGCCTCATCAACTGCATCGCCGGTTTGGAAACGCCGGTTTCAGGCCGCATCGTCTGCCGGGGCAGCACCTATTTTGATGGTGAAGGAAATATTGACCTGCCGCCGGAAAAACGGCGGCTTGGCTATGTATTTCAGGACGCGCGCCTTTTTCCCCACCTTTCCGTCCGTGAAAATCTGGCCTTTGGTCTGCGCTTTCACGGGGGCGCGCGCCAGAACAGCCTGCCGAACCCGGAAGAAGAGGCCGAGCTGTG
>Ga0183101_1000805_pt2 | contig 32766 bp, 31 predicted proteins | sample Biomet3_FD_127790 | JGI IMG/M metagenome (GOLD analysis project Ga0183101, IMG submission 127790) | Microbial communities from bioreactor (seeded with sewage sludge) at LBNL, California, USA - Biofuel metagenome 3 | ecosystem: Engineered > Bioreactor > Anaerobic > Unclassified ...
GTTTATCCGATGACTACCCGCTCTAATACTCCCATCTTCTTCAAAGTGGGAGTAAAGAGCGGCTACGTCCCTGGATTCGTTCAACTAAGAATCAGGTGGAGTTTGAAACCCCATCTGATTCAAGTTTTTACTTCATTACTAATTTGCTTATCACACCAATCTATAAAGAACTTTAATAGTATAAATCCTATAAAAAGTGATCCTGCAAATATAAGGTCTAACATTTCTTGGTACCTCCTTTTATAACTTTGTTATATTTTTAAACAGTATTGATTTTAACAAATTATGTTCATATGACTTGCAATTGCATAAATAAAGTATACTCATATTGATGTAAAAACTAAAATTTAGTATTAACCTTAATTAGAAAACCTCCAATCTATTATGGACAATCTATGCAAAATATCATCGTAATTCTTATTAGCTTTTAGGATTTTCTTCATTTAGCCCTAGTATGCTAAATTGACATTTTTTAAAAACCTCCTAAACTAGATATTATTATTAAAATACTGAAATTCTGTACAATCAATGATAATGCGATAACCCTTATACCAAATGGGTATAACCCCTGATTTGTATAGAATCATCAATAGCACTAGTCAATTAATTAATACCAATATAAAATTGAGAAAACACCACATATATGTATGATTTGGTGTAATAGTTAACCTAGATTCTATTTAATAACCAGGATAATTTCAAATTAGAAAGTTTTCAAAGCTTCAGTTATAGAATAAAAAGTAATATAATTATTTAATGATAAAGATGGTATTTAACCCTTATTCTTTGAAGAGGTGAAAGCATAATGAGTATGAATAAAAAAGACAGTTTTACTACAAATGAAGTTATGAAAGTTGTTGTAATTTTCTGTACAACCTTTCTAGGAAGTATAGTAAAAGCAGTAAGAACCGCTCAGTCAGAAAGTATAAAAAAAGATATTCAAACAAAACTTTTAAATAAAAACGGAAAAATAAGAATAGTTAATATTAGTGATATTAAAAAAGGTGATATAGTTCTTGTGGAAGTTGGAGATATTATTCCAAGTGATGGAGAAGTTGTTGAAGGCCTAGCTTATGTAGATGAGTCTGCAATAACCGGTGAATCTGTACCTGTCATTAAAGAACCTAGTGAGGATTTTAATTCAGTTATATGTGGGACAAGGGTTGTTAGTGACTGGCTTAAAATAAAGATCACTACAACCTATAAAAAACATTAAAAACCTAGTACTTTTAAAAGTACTGGGTTTTTAATGCTTTTTTAATACAAATCATTTGGAATTACATGAACCTCTATATCTCTTGTAATTCTTAAAAGTTTTGTTACAGTTGATCCCCTCAGTATAGTTTGCCACTTTGTTCTAGTACTATGCCCTATAATGATTTGCGTTATATGCTTTTCAGTTGCTAAATTGGCTAATTCTCTAGAAACACTTTTTCCTGTTAGCTTTACAATCTCTGCCCCAAGTTGTCTTGCGAGCTTCAAGTGACTTTCTAATCTTTGTATGTCTTTTTCAGTCATTTTAGGCATAAACATTCTTGTGCTTTCTATGTAAACAACGGTCCATTCACATTTAAATCTTCTTGCTATTCTAGCTCCTCTTCTAATTAATTTCTTAGAAGAAGGACTAGAGCTAATACATACCATTACTCTCTCCATAACATTCCAAAGTTCTTTGATTCCATGTTCTTTTCTATATTCTTCTAATTCCTCATCAACCCCTTCAGCAGTTTGACGAAGAGCAATTTCTCTTAATGCATTTAAATTTCCCATTCTAAAGAAATTTTTTAATGCCCTGGGAACATTTTCATATTTATATATATGTCCACCCTCAAGCCTGTTTTGAAGCGCAGTTGGTGTAATATCAATTACTAAAACCTCATCAGCATCTTCAATAATTTTATCTGGTATGGTTTCTCTAACAGTGATTCCTGTAATTTGCTTTACCACATCATTAAGGCTCTCTAAATGCTGAATATTTAACGTTGAAACAACATCTATCCCATGATTTAGTATTTCCTCAACATCTTCATACCTTTTATTATTCTTAGATCCTGGAACATTTGTATGTGCTAGCTCATCAATAAGTGCAATTTTAGGTCTTCTTGCTATAATGGCATCGGTATCCATTTCATCCATAACCACACCATTATACTCAACTTTTTTTCTAGGAATAATTTGAAGTTTTCCTATTTGAGCTTCCGTTTCTTTTCTTTGATGTGACTCTAAATAACCAATTACTATGTCTTCACCTTTTTCAATTCTACTATTAGCATCATTAAGCATAGCATAGGTCTTTCCTACACCTGGTGCATAGCCTATATATATTTTTAAACGTCCCTGTCCTTCCTCTTTCAACTTTTTTAATGCCTCTTCTGGAGTTATTCTTCTAAAATCATTACTCATTTATTTAAACATCTCCTCCTGAACACACTTATCTATTTTTTCATTCTCAAATAGTTTTGCTGTTTGATAAAACTTCTCAGCTTGTTTCTTTTCTTCCTTTCTTTCATGTATCATTCCAATAAGATAGTATACATCTGAACAGGATGGATTAATAGATAAAGCTTTTTTTAATAAATGAAAAGCCTCTTCATAATTTTCCTTTGAAATAAGTTCCCTGCCATGATTTAAACAATCTTCTAAATCCTTAGCATTATGATCATAATCAAACATTTCAGCTAATACAGATTTAACTTTTTCAGCAGTGAAGGGTTTTTGTAAGTAGGCTACTGCTCCTAGTTTTGTACACTCTACTGCATTCTTTACAGTAGCAAAGGCAGTCATAATTACTACAGGAATATCAATATTCAATTCCCTTATTCTCCTTAAGACTTCCGTTCCGCTAATTTCAGGCATTTTAATATCTAAAAAAGCTAAATCAAACTCTTGGTTTTTAAAGAGTTCAATTGCTTGCTGACCGCTATTTGCTGTTGTAACTTCATAATCATTTATTTCAAGACATGTTGTAAGCAGTGTTCTAATATTTTTTGTATCATCAACAACAAGTACTTTTTTCATTTAACATCTCTCCTTTATAATTCAAAACCTTTAGCTTTTTTACTAATCTGACAAAGGAATTGTAAAAGTAAACTTACTTCCAGCATCAATCTTACTTTTGCACCAAATCTGTCCTCCATGAGCTTCAACAATCTCTTTTGAAATTGCTAGTCCTAGACCACTACCCTTAAATTCAGAATCTTGTCCCTTTACTTGAATAAATTTATCAAATATTTTATCCTGATATTCAGTTGGTATACCAACTCCTGTATCTTTAACGGAAATAATCATATTGTTATCTTTAGTAAATACACTTATAAAAATCTCATCTCCTGCATTTACATATTTTAAAGCATTTGATATCAAGTTGTTTAAAACCCATGACATTTTATTAGAGTCAACAACTACCTTTGGAAGTTCTTCACTTGCTTCATAATGTAAATTTACTTCCATTGCTTCAGCTTTGTCATAAAAGTTTCTAATAGAATTTTCAATTATTCCAATAACAGAACATGGTTTCATATTAAATATAGCTTTGTCAGACTCAATTTTTATCAACTGAAGCAAATCATTAACAAGACTAGAAAGTCTATAACCATCTTCTCTTATTGTCTCTAAAATTTTCTCCTGTTTTTCGCTTAAGCTCCCTATTTTTCTATCAGTAATTAAACTTAATCCCATCATAATTGAAGTTAGAGGTGTTTTAAATTCATGAGATATAGTAGCAATAAAATCTGCCTTTACCTTTTCAAGCTGTTTTAACTTAGTAACATTTTGAAACAACACAACTATTCCATTCATGTTTAAATCTTTATCCTCTATGACTGTAGAAATTATATTGAAATAATAGTCCTCTACACTATCTTTTAAATTTATTATTTTTTCTTTTCTATTTTCATTTACTTTTCTACTAACACTTGAAATGTATTCATACAGCTCTCCATTTCTTATTACCTCTAAAAAGTGTTTATTTAAAACACTCTCTTCCTTTATATCAAAAATTTCCTCACAGGCATCATTTAATAAAACTATTCTATAGTTTGTATCTAGAACAATCAATGGATCAGATATGCTTTTTACAATAGCTAGTGACTTATTTTTTTCTGATAGTAATTTACCTTTTGTACTATACTCAAATTGTTGAAGCCTTTTTGTCATATTATTAAATTCCTGAGCTAAATCTCCTATTTCATCTTTTGAAACTATTGGAATTTCTTTATTTAAATCTCCCTCTTTAACAGATTTTATAGTTTCTGTTAACATATATATTGGATTTAAAAATCTATTTATAAAAAATCTTGATGTAACATATCCTCCTACTACCGCTGCGGAAGATAATATTAAAATTATATACATGGTTGCTACAGTATCATTAGTTACATTATCTTTACTATTAAACATTGATTTTTCATTTAGCAAGGATAAACCTTTAAGTTCATTTTTTAAATCTCCATATAAAGGTACCACCTGGCTATTATAAAAATCAAAAGCTTTGCTAATCCCCTGCTTACTTCTAACTTCCTGAATATCAGAAAATAGTTTCAAATATTTAACATAGCAGCTATTAATTCTATTAACATATTCCATTTCCCCATTTTCAGTTATGTTATTAGACTCAACATTATACCATTTATAAAACTCATTGCTGTTTTTATAGAATAAATCAATTCCACCCTGAGCATCATTGTTTAGGTAGTTTAAAATAGCCATATTCTGTTCATCAACAGCCTCTACCATATTATTGGCGGCATTAATACTTTTATAGTTATCAATCATTAACCCATTTATAGATTTACTTAAAGAGTGCAAACTAATTACCGAAGTAAAACCCACTATTGCAATCATTAAAACAAGACAAATATAGACCAATGTAACCTTACCTTTAAGTGTTTTTGCCATAAAATCCTCCAAAACTACTAATGCTTTTCATAAGTATTAGATTATAAATATCTATCATTAATTATATTTCTCTAGTTCTATGTCAACCTCTAAAAATATATTACTCTATTATATCTAATATAAAGTATTTAGTAAACTTATACGCTCTATGCAAATTTCTAAAATTTGCATATGTTCATAGAAATAATAAAGATTTAATTAAATCTAATAACTTAGTTTCTATAAGTACTATGGTGAAATTGTTTGGATTCACAGCGACCATATAAAAGTATTAATTTTGCACAAAAAAAATAGTACAGATGATTAGCTCCTGCACCCTTTAATAATTATTATCTAAATTTAAAATATGAGTATCATTTTAAAAGATAAGTTAGATTACAATTTAGGGCTTTTTGAAATACGTAATAAGATTTTTTAATTATGATATCAAATTATAACATAGAAACCACATAAGCTGTAAAAAGCTCGAAAAGTTCAATTAGATTTCTTGGGTTCTTTCCTGAAATTTCTTGAATTTTTTCTAATCTATAATTTAGTGTATTTCTGTGTATATGTAATACCTCAGAGGTTGTATTTGTTTCTCCATTATTGTAAACATAGGCCGCTAAAGTATCTAAAAGATCTGCTTGTTTTCCATCTAACTTTATCTTACTGATTAATTCCTTTAATTTATGGTCACCTGCAAAATTAGCAAGCATAGAGATAAAGTACAAATCTTTATATAAATAGATATTCTTATTACTTTCTAACTTTTTCCCAATGCTCAGAGCCTTACGAGCCTGATTTATTGAATCAGCAATAATAGGTTCAGCAAGACCAACACCTAAATTTATATTATTAATAAATTTATTTTCTAAACTTCTTTTTAGCCTTTTAATAAGATGTTTATCCGAATACATAAAGGTGGCAATAGTGTTTGGATTAAGCATCAGATAATATTCTTCTTTTTGTAGAAAAGAATTTAAATAGTTTTTCATCTTTCTTAAAGTATCTTCATCAGAATTTATTAACACTGCTGTGTGAGTAATAGTTATATCTATTCCAAGAGAAAGACCTCGTTCAATAAAAGACTGAGAGTAAACTTCATCTGCGTATACAAGTTCATAAAGAAACTTTTCTCGCTCCTGTTCTTTTATTTTCCGTTGATTAGAAGCATATTCTTGATTAATCAAAAGTTCAGCAGTAACACTAACTAACTGACTAAAGGATTTAACAATATCAGGATTTCCAGTGATTCCAATAACACCTACCGGCTTTCCATCAAAAAAAATAGGAGAATTCACACCTGCCTTTACACCAGGTGAAGAATCATCAGGTATCTCAATCATTTTCTTAGTTTCAAGAACCTTTTTGGCTGCTGAATGAAATTGATGGATTCTATTTGGATCTCCACTACCTATAATTACACCTTGTTCATCAGTAATAATAACCTTGTATGGAATAACCCCCATCATCTTATCTACAATCTTCTGTGCTAGTTGTTCTGATAACTCAATCATGTTGCGTCTCCTTTTTATTAAAATGTAGATGTTAACCTATATTATGTTAAGTATTCAACAAACTTATTAAATTCTAAAGTTTAGATTAAGCTATGAAAAATTTTCGTCATAATTGGAACAATTAAGACGGTTATAAGTCCTGCTATACCTATAGAAAGGCTACTCATTGCACCTTCAATTTCTCCCAGTTCAATAGCTTTTGAAGTACCAACAGCATGTGAAGCAGTTCCTAGAGCAACTCCTATAGCTACTTTATCTTTTATATTTAGGATTTTAAAAACACCTGGCCCGATTATAGCTCCTATTATACCAGTAAGTATTATTGCAGCTACTGTTATAGATGGTATTCCCCCAAGCTGCTTTGAAACTTCAACTCCAATTGGTGTGGTTATTGATTTAGGAATCATTGAAAGGTCTAAAGATTTTGATATTCCAAATGAATGACATAAAATTATTACAGTTGTAATTCCACTTAAAGTGCCTAAAAAAATGCCACAAAATATAGGCAAAGCATTTTCCTTAAAAAGCTTTATTTTTTTATATAATGGTACTGCTAGCACAACGGTGGCTGGAGATAGAAAAAATGATATAAATTGTCCACCTTTGTTATAGTCCGATACACTTATATTTAAATACTTTAAAAATGTTATTATTAAAATTATACTTACTAAAAGTGGATTTAAAATAGCTAATTTTGTTTTTTTACTAATAATACATCCTATTTCAAAAGCTATTAAAGAAATCATTATAGCAAATGCTTGGGTAGAAACTAAATCTCTCATTATACTCAACTCCTCTTAAATAATTGAACTGTTATGCTAGTTATAGTCATAACAACAATGGTAGATATAACTATTATAAGAATTATATACTGCCAACAATCTTTTATAATACTCACACTAGCAATGAGTCCAACACCGGCTGGAACAAAGAAAAAAGGCAAGTGATCTAATAAAAATTTACTCATGTCTTCTATAAGCTCAAGTTTAATAATTCCAGAGCATAAAAAAATCAACAACAGTATCATGCCAATTACATTTCCAGGTATAGCTATTCCTAAGAAACTCCTTATTACTTCCCCTAAAAAACAAATTATACTAATAATTGCAAATTGCCTTATCATTTTCATATTGACCATCCTCCCCTACTAAGTAAACCTTCATCTGTCACTTGAATTTTTCATAAACATTAATAGCATTTTTAATTTTTCTATTTGTTCACTTGCATTATTGATAGTTCATATATAATATATTAAACTAGTTTTGGTCAATATACATTGGTCAATTGATTTATCTTTTCATAAAGTTTTTGTGCATTTGACTAAATTATCATATATTAAGCAAATGAAAACGATACAGGTAATTACTCCTGTATCGTTTTTATATCTAATAACTTAATCATTCTGTTTTAAATCTATTTACTAGATTACTTAACTCATTAGCTGAACTATTAAGATTTGTAACCATTTTGCTAAATTCAGAAATTACATCTGTTTGTAAGTGCACACCATTTGATATTTTCTTAATGTCACTAGCTATATTACAATTACTACTACTAATAACTTCCATTGTTGCAGTAAGTTCTTGAATTGAATCACTTTGTACTTGTGAATTTACTGCAATGCTTTGAATCCTGTCATTTATGCGCTTTATTCCTTCAATAATTTTTTGAAGCTCAACAAACACATTTTCAACCATTACACTTCCCTGCTTTATATTAGCTCCTTCTTCTAATGTAGAACTAATTGTGTCTTTAATCATTTCACGTATGCTTCCTATGAGATTTTCAATCATTTTAGACGACTCACTATTATTTTCAGAGAGCCCTCTAATTTCATCAGCCACTACTACAAAACCTCTTCCATGCTCTCCTGCTCTAGCAGCTTCTATGGAAGCATTTAGTGCTAGTAGATTTGTCTGATCAGCTATAAACTTAATAGTATCAATTATTTTTTCTATTTCTTTAGCTTTTTCACCTAATTTTTCATTAAGCAACATAGTATTAGATGAACTACTTTCAATTTTCTCCATCTCAAGTTTTGTATCTAAAGCAAGCTTCCCGCTTTCAATGGCAGTATTGTTAATTTCTTCTGTTATTATACATATTTCTTGAACGTTATCAGCTGTTATCTGTGATGATTTTGAAATATCAGATCCACTATCAGTAACCTGATTTACTGAATCACTAATATTTTCACTACCACTACTTACTTCATCCATACCATTATTTATCTTCATAATTTCCGCTGCTATTTGAATACCACCATCGTTTAATACTTCAGAACTCCTTGAAACAATAACTGAATTTTCTTTTATGTTTTTAACCATGTTTACTAAATTGTCCATAAAATTATTGAAAGACTCTGCCATCTTTCCAATTTCATCTCGCGACTTTATGGTTATTCTTTTCGTCAAATCACCTTCTCCACTTTCTAGGTCATGAAGAATATTAAACATATTATTAATTGGGTTAGTAATACTACTGCTTAATATGGCTATAACTATAATTGCAATTATTAAGGAAAACATCCCCAGAGTTATTGCTACTTTTACACTTTTACTCATCACATTCTGGATATTTTGCAAATCCTGATTCATAGATTCTTTGCTCTTTTTATTAAGCTCATCTATTTCATTAGATAACTTGATAGCCATTGGGTCAAACTGACTCATCAGCACATTCCCATTTTCAGTGCCTTCATTTATATAGACATTTGTCATTTTAATACCAAGTTCATAAAAATTGTCAAAATCCTTATCTATTTTTTCTATTTTATCTTTCATATCAGGATTTATACTCTTAAGTTTTATTATTGAGTCCTTGAAAAGAACTTTATATTTCTCAGCTTCTTCGAAACCATCTTTATTCTTAGTTGCAGATGAATCTGATAAAAATTGTTGTACTTGTATAACCGATACATTGATTTGTTCCGAATACTCCAATTGTTTATAAGTAAAGTCTTTCACATGAATAATACTTTTGCTACTGTTTTTTATAAAATTCATACTAGTAATAATATTCATCAAAAAAAATATCAGAATAACGCCAAATGCAAACGTCAACTTGGTTTTTAATTTCAAATTCATATGTTCCTCCAGTATACGGATTTATTCTATTACGTTATTTTAAAAAATCTTCTCTTTGTGGAGTAAATATATCTAAAATCACTGAATCTTCAAGTGCTAGCACACCATGAGCTTGATCAGGCTTCACATAATATGTATCACCAGCTTTTATAATATTCTTTTTACCTTCAAGATTAAATTCGAAACTTCCTGATAAGACATAACTTATCTGTTCATGGGGATGGGTATGAACCACTCCAACTGCACCTTTTTTAAATCTGACTTCTACAGTCATCATACTGCCACCAGTAGCCAATATTTTTCTCTCTACCCCTTCACCTACTGCTATAAGTTTTGCTTCTTCGTTTTTTATTATCATCTTTTTACCCCCTATGTGATATTGTTTGTATATAAATTTTGTGACTTTCAATTATTTATTCAGAAACTGCCAATTTATTTAATTCATCTGATACAGCCACAAGTTCTTGCAAACTATTGTTAACCTCTTCAATTGCTAATCTTTGTTGTTCTGTAGTCTCTAAGGTTGATTTTGCAGATTCAATTGTTTTGTCCATAGATTCATGTATTTTTCCCGTAAGCTCTGTTATTGTAAAAGTTGTTTCCTTTGAATTTTGAGATAATTTTCCTATTTCTGAAGCTACTACACCAAATCCCCTGCCAGCCTCCCCAGCTCTTGCTGCTTCAATAGCAGCGTTAAGACCAAGCATTTTAGTTTTATCAGCTATACTTTTTATAGAGTTAAGTATTGTATTTATTTCCATAGATACATTGTTAACACTATTTATTTCCTCACTGAGCATATGTTGATTATTCGTAACATTTATAGAAGAACTTGATAATTTATCCATTGTAGCTGATATCTGAGTGAAATTTTCAGAAAGAACTTGAGATATTGATTTAAGCTTAAATTGCTCATAACCTATTTTGGAAAGTGCATTTGAAACAATAAATAATACTTCTGCGGCTGCCTTTACATTCTTTTCGGTTGTTATTTTAATTTTTTTAACTGCACCAACGTACCCCTCTTCGTTAACTCCTATTTCTTGTGCAGTTCTCCTGTAATCTGATTCTATAGGTTGTGAAGTTAAGATTTGTCCACCTAAAATAGTTCCTATTTGATGTCCATCCACCAATATTGGAGCTGCAAAATCAATTAATCCCGCATGACATCTATATACATATGGCTTACCTGTCCTTACAGCCTCTTCTCCACCTTTTTTATGGCATTCCGCACATCTATTCTTACCAATAGTGGTTGACTGCGTAAATTTCTCACAGAAAGTTGTATAAGAACTATTTTGGGTCACTGGAGTTCCATTTCTATCTACGGTTATGCTAGCAATATTCATACTTTCTGCAAAATTATCTTGAAATCTCTGAAGCAAATCAATATCTATAACATCTTTAATCTGAAGTGACTTTACATCAATATCATTAATACCTGTTCTTTTTATCATCAGTACTACCTTCCTCTCTATACTTTAAAATTCTCTCAATATCTTAATTATTCTAAATAACTTATTTTCAATAATTTTTTAAATAGTTTAGCATATACTAAAAATAATAATGTTCATATTGTATTGGTTTACTCCGTCAGTATATATTTAATTTATTATAGATTTAAACTTATAATTAAATTATAATGCATATATTATTTTTTTACCACACAAAAAAGAGAACAATAAATGCTCTCTTTTGTAAAATTATTCAAACCTTAAAGCCTCAATAGGACTTAATTTGGAAGCTTTATTAGCAGGATATACTCCAAAAACTATACCTACAATAATTGAAAATAAGAATGATCCTAGGACCACGTTACTAGATATTACAACTGATGTATTAAAAAAAGTTTTCATAACATAAGCTGCTACATATCCTCCTAAAACTCCTAAAATTCCGCCAAAGGTACTTATACCAGCTGATTCCAGCAAAAATTGCAGTAGTATAGTCATTCTCTTTGCCCCAATGGCTTTTCTTATGCCTATTTCCCTTGTTCTTTCAATTACTGAGACAAGCATAATATTCATAATTCCTATTCCACCAACTAATAGAGATATAGCTGCTACTCCTGAAAGCATAGTAGTCATACTATCACTTGTTGAAGTGGCAGTTGCCAAAAGAGTAGATTGATCCATTATTCTATAATTAGTATTTTGTGTAGAGTCACTACTAAATTTGTTATTTAAAAATAACTGAAGGTATGCCTTAGCTTCTGATACTGAATTCTGATCTGTAGCTTCAACATAAAAAGTTTTTATCGTTGAAATTTTGAACAATCTTTGAGCAACACTTAAAGGTATTATTATTTTGTCATCTGGCGAATCTTGTCCACTACCTCCTTGAGTTGCAAGCACACCTACTATGGAGAATGTACTTCCATTTACATTAATTTCCTCTCCAACAATATCCGTACTTCCAAACAAAGTATCTGCTGCATCTGTACCAATTACTGCAACTCTATATCTGCTGTCTACATCATCTTGATTTATAAATCTCCCACTACTTACACCTAATTTTCTTATAGTAGCAGAACTTGGTACACATCCTTCAATAGAAGTGGATGTGCTTTTCGAGCTACTTCCGGATTTTACCGTAATATTTCCCTGTGAAGCTGAAGGAGCTATATCTTTTATTCCTGGTTTCTCTTTAAGTTTATTCAGTTCATCAGTTGTTACTGTTACACTTCTTCTTCCCATGATATTTACAGTTATAAGGTTAGTTCCCAAACTTGAAATTTGAGAAGCTACATCCTGTTTAGTACCCTGTCCCATACCTACTAAAGCTATAACAGAGCTAATGCCTATTATTATACCAAGCATTGTAAGAAAAGATCTCATTTTATTCGCCAAAACTGATGAAAATGCCATTTTTATAAGTTTACTAAATTTCATTTAAATCACCTTACTATAGTCAAAATTTAATTCATCTGATTCAATATATCCATCTTTTACAGTTATTATTCTTTTTGCCTGCTGCGCAATTTCACGATCATGAGTTATAAGCACAATTGTATTTCCCTCTTTATTTAATTCCTGAAGCATTTGAATAACTTCTTTTCCTGTTTTACTATCTAATGCTCCTGTAGGTTCATCTGCAAGTAGTAATTCAGGCTCTGTAGCAAGTGCCCTTGCAATGGCAACTCTTTGTTTTTGCCCTCCAGAAAGTTCTGAAGGCTTATGCTTAATATGAGATGTTAGTCCAACTCTTTCTAACGATTTTAAAGCTTTTTCTTTCATTTCTTTATTACTTAATCCTTGATATATTAAAGGTAGTTCCACATTTTCTAGTACACTCATCTTTGGGAGAAGATTATAGTTTTGAAATATAAAACCTATTTTTCTGTTACGAATTTCAGATAATTTATTATCACTACAATCTGTGTCTTCTCCGTCAAGAATATATTGTCCAGAGGTTGCCACATCTAGACAACCTATTATATTCATTAAAGTCGATTTTCCTGCACCAGAAGGTCCCACTATTGATACAAACTCACCTTTTTTTATATTTAAATTAACATCGCTTAAAGCATTATACTCACTGTTGCCCATTTTATAGATTTTATTAATATCCTTCATTTCTATAACAAAATTCATATTATCTCCTCCCCATTTAAAATATGTTTACATTCCAGGAGGGCCTCCCATTCCGCCACCTGACATTCCACCACTTTGGCTAGTTTTACTTTTGCTTGACTTCGTACTAGTACTTGTACTTTCTGAAAGTTCTGTCATAACAATCTGATTTTCAGTAACGCCACTTATTATTTCAATCAAGGTTTTATTTTTTAGTCCTGTCTTTACTTCTACAAGTTTTCCTGCTGTTGCAGTACTAGATGCTTTTTTATTAGATGAGGCTGATTTCTGTGTTCCATCAGAAACCATAACATACTTCTTACCATTCTTTTCAGTAATAGCTTCTACTGGAACTGTCAGTACGTTTGCTTTACTTTGTACTGCAATAGTAACATTTGCATTCATTCCTATTTTTACGTTTTCTGGATTATTTATAGTTACAACTACATCATAAGTTGTAACATTATTCGTAGTTGTACCACTTTGTGCAATAGACTCAACAGTACCTGTAAAACTCTTATTTTCGATATCATCTATCTTTACAGTAGTTGTTTGTCCTACTTGTACTTTGTTAATATCTAATTCATCTACAGCAAGTGTCACCTGCATTTTAGATGTATCTGTTATGGTAGCCATAAGTTTTTCATTTGTTACTATTTCACCATTTTTAACACTTAATACTGTTACTATTCCACTTATAGGGGTAGTTATTGTAGATTTAGCTAAATCATCTTCCTTATCTTTTAGATTTTTTTCTGCGAGCTTAATGTCATTTTCTTTTTGAGCAATGCTATTATTTAAAGTTTTAGAATCAAGTGTAAATAAAACATCACCTTTCTTAACACTCTGACCAGCTGATGCATAAACTTGTGCTACTTTTCCACTAGAAGGAAATGGAACCGCTGTTTCTAAAACATTGTCAGTACCTACAGTCATCATTGCCATTCCTCCATAAGTAGATTTTATGGAAGCAATATCATCCCCCGCCCCTGCATATACGGCTTTTATTTTTCCATCTATAGGAGCAGTTACAGAAAGATCATCTAGTTGATTTTTTAATGCCTCCAACTCTAAATAACTACGTTGTAGAGAAATTTTTGCATTTTCTACTGACTGCTGAGTTGTACTATCATCAATTTTGCAGAATAAGTCACCTTTATTAACAGCAGCACCTAATTTTGCAACCATTCCATCTATAGTTCCAGTATTAGATGAAAAAACATTTACCGCATCTGCTCCTGTAACAGTACCGGTAGCCTCTACAGTAATATCTAAATTAGTTTTTGTTACCTTTGATAAAGAGTACTTAGTAGATGATACAGCAGTTTTAGACGTATTCTTTTTATATGCATAGTAACCTCCTGCACCCACTAAAAATATTAAAAGTATTATAGGTAATACCTTTAAAAACTTTTTTTTCATGTTTAAAAACCTCCAGTTTAGCTTTTTATATTAGTATTTTCCCATTAGACTTTTCAAAAGTTATTTTTATTTATATCCTAATTCTACTCTAAATAACCGGGATAAATCTCCGTAAAATTGTGGCAAAACTTAGGTAGAATAATTTTTAAAACTCTTCTTTTTTCACTCGATATACTTAAAAGGCTTGCTATTAAAGCAAGCCCTAAATTAAGATAAGAATTTTAACAAAAACCTAATAGATTTTTGTTAATAATAAACATTACTAAACCCACACATCAATTTTATTGCCAGTATCCTTTGATGAATCAGTGGAGTTAGATGTGTTGCTTGTCCCGCCATTATCAGTTGTTTTAATATTATTAGTATTTAGGGACTTTATTTGCTGTATATTATTTTGATTTTGATCAGTTTTTTCTGACTTTTTTTGCTGAATTTCTGACTCAATTTGCTGTATTTGCGCTTGTATTTGTTTAATTTTTTGTTGTTTTGTTTTTTCATCATCCTTACTTTGATTAACTTTTTGTAATTCACTCTCTAGGTTTGTCTTTTGCTTTTCAAGATCTGATACATCACTACTACTACTACTACTACTACTACTACTACTACTTACTTTAGAATAAGCTGCGCTTGATGAAGATGAGATTGATGAAATATTCATTCTAATATCACTTTCCTTTCTAGGTGCTAAAAGCACAAATAATTTTTAATATAATCCTAGCTATTAAAAGCTGAATTGTTACATTATTCTGTCATGTTATCATTTGTTTGTTGTGAAACTATTTCATTACCAATATCAGAATCTATAGAGCTTGTACTATTCTGATTCTCAGCTATGCCATTTGATGTTTCTGAAGGCTTAAATCCACCCATCATAGACATTTTATTAGCATGCTCCTGAATTTTTTTCAACATATTCTTAATATCTGATTCAGTCATACTATCTATGTCCATTTTTTGAGAACTACTTGAGCCTCCATATGGATTCTTTATGGATGACATATCATTTTGCAACTGTGTCAGTATCTCCTTTGCATCATCAGCAGACATATTATCAATGTCTGCAGTTTTAATAGACTCCACATCTTCGTTTATTTTACTAAACACATTAGAGGCTTCAGTGCTTGGTGGTGGTGGTGGAACAGGCATACTATTCGCTTGATCCTGAATTTTTTTCAATATATCTTTCATATCAGACTCAGACATACTATCTATATCTATATTAGAAATATCGCTTGATTCTCCATCTGGACTATTTATGGATGACATATCCGTTTGTAATTGTGTAAGTATCTCCTTTGCATCATCGGAAGACATATTGTCAATGTCTGTTGTTTTAAGAGAGTCCATATCTGTCTTTAGCTTTTCCATATTTTCAGATATTTCTGAAGAATAATTACTTTGCAACTTTAATGAATTCGCCAACATTGTTCCACTGTAATTCAAATCCTCAATATCGACATTTTCATCAGGTACATAACTCCTTGTCTGAATGGAACTAATTGCTTTAGTTTGATTTTTAGAAGAACTTGAATCTTCAGTGCCTATCTGTGAGTCTGTGTTTGTCTGTGAATTTGAAAGAGAATTTAATTGATACATTTGACTGTAATAATCATAGTAGTTTGAAGAAATTTTCATATGTTACCTCCTAATTCTTACCTTCATTCTTGCATTTATTTTCCTGATTTAATTATCGCAGGAAATTGGCTTTTGTTTTGTGGCAATACTGTGGCAAATCTGTGGCAATTTAGAATGCATAACTATTTTAAATGATATTACAATCTTCTTATGGTAAAATTGTTTAGAGGTGAGCGAATTTATGGATAAAAAATTGATATATATTGCTGATGATGAAATTAATATTTGCAATATCATAAAATCTTTTCTTGTTAAGGAAGGTTTTGAAGTAGAAACCTTTAACGATGGACGTGCCATTCTTGAAGCTTTTAATAGTAGACAAGCAGATATGCTGGTAATAGATATTATGATGCCAGAGATAGACGGATTTTCTCTTTGTTCATTTATCCGCCAAAAAAGCTCTGTGCCAATAATAATTGTATCTGCCAAAGACACAGAACCTGACAAAATAGCTGGACTTACATTAGGCGGTGACGATTATCTTACAAAACCTTTTAGCCCAATGGAACTTATCGCCAGAATTAAAAGTATCTTTCGCAGAATTGAATTGGACAAAACACATATTGGAAATAATCAAGTTATTAAGATTTCCGATATTTCAATAAATTCTCATACTAAACAAGTTCTGTTTTGTGATAAAAGCATAGGTCTTACAGGAATGGAATTTTCATTACTCTATTATCTTACAATAAATAAAAATAGAGCAATTAGCCGCAGCGAACTACTAGATAAAATTTGGGGTTTTGAAAATGATGTGGAAACTCGGGCCACTGATGATATGATAAAAAGAATCAGAAAAAAGTTATTGGATGTTGGTTCAATTTTAAAAATTGATACTGTGTGGGGATTTGGATTTAAAATACAGGATAAGGAATGATGTTATGAAAAGGCATACAATTAAATGGAGAATTTTCAAATACAATCTTGTTGTAATTATAATGCTCATTACAATGGCTACAATTATATTTAACGTTGCTGTCCGTTTGTACATAGAAAAAGATGTTCTTCATCAGTTGAATAAAATTGCATCAAATACGGAACATACTGCATTACAACATGGACCAGATGTTTTTCCAGGGCCTGAAATGATGCCACCACCTCCGCCTCTTAACCCTAAAGATAGTAGTGATATCCTTAGATTCTATTTTAAATTGGATCATTCATTAAAAGAATCTCTTACGGTTTTAAATGCAGACTATATTTTACTTGATAAAAGCAAAAATATAGTAACTCCTTCTCCTAAAGATTCTTTTACACCGCCTACTGATCTCTTAAACCAAATAACTAAGGAGATTAATAAATCAAAAAATTCAAGTAATTCTATATATTTAAACTTTTATTTATCAGGTACTAAATATATAGCAATAATCAAGCCAGTTTCCGATAAAAATTCTTTTGGTTTAGGTTGGATAATCATATACTCTAGTCTTGAAAAAGTAATCCAACTTCAGCTTGTAATAAATATTATACTTTTTGTTATTTTAATTTTCTCAGCTATAATTATTTTAATATTTTCTTCCCTTCTGTCAAAAAAAATATCTGCACCCTTTTCTTCTCTTAACAAACATATAAGAGCCATTGCAGAAAGAAATTTTGACACTAAAATTCATATGCCAGTAGACGATGAGCTGCGTGAATTTGTAAATAATATAAATATTATGTCTGAAAAACTTGAAACATATGATAAAGCTCAGAAAACTTTTTTGCAGAATGTATCTCATGAATTCCGAACCCCACTTATGTCTATTCAAAGCTATACTGAGGGTATAAAATATGATGTTGTAGATAATAACACTGCCGTTAATGTTATACTCGACGAAACCAAACGTTTAACTCATCTGGTGGAGGATTTACTTTACTTGTCACGACTTGATACAATAGAAGAGAGTTATCATCATATTAATTTAGATTTTGATGAATTAATAAACACTTGTGTTGAGCGTTTAAGTGTTATTGCTATGAAAAGTAACATAAGGATTACTAAAAATATTCTTAATAAAAATATTGAAATATATGCAGATGAAGAAAAGCTTTCTCGTGCAATTACTAATATAATAAGCAATTGTATAAGATATGCAGATAGCATTATTATAATAACAGTTAAAATAATTGATAGTAACAACATACAACTCACTATATCAGATGATGGTCCAGGCTTTGAATCCAATGAACTTCCAAATATATTTGAAAGATTCTATAAGGGTAAAAAAGGTAACTTTGGACTTGGATTGTCTATTAGTAAAAATGTTATTGAAAAACATAACGGAAAAATTACTGCTGAAAATTCCCAGTCAGGAGCACTATTTATAATTGAATTACCAATAAATTTAAACTGATTAAATTTATTGGTATAGTCTTATCTGGACGTAGTTTCTAAACATTATAAAAGAGTACTTTTTATTCATAATGAATATCATTAGATGCTAGATTTAATTCCTGCAAGCTCATAAATCTATATTTTTGACCTGTAGGATTTTCTTTTTCCTCTGGCACCTCTTCTAAAAACATCCTTAGCGGTCTAGCGAAGGTTCCTTTGTCTCCATATAATGGGGTATATATTACTAGCTTTTCCCCTGTTTCAGTATGTTCTGCTATATCTATAACCTTATACCAGTGATTTTTAAAATGCCTGTAATATTCTCCTATTTTCAATTCTCTTTTCATCTGCTTCCTCCTATACTACGTTATTTAACCTTTAAGATATACATCAAATTTACCATTACTTCTATACTTTCTTACAGTAATGATTTTATCATATTTTACTATAATATTTTAAAATTTAATTAGGCATCTTCAAAAAAATATACTAGCATACTGACTAGTTATTTTTTGAAGATGCCTTAAGCTAGGAAAAATGCCTTATCCTATTATATATATATCTTTCCCTCAATTCTTCTATCATACTCGGACCAGGTATTAGGCTCAGCCCCACTTTTAATTTGAGCTATCTTGTTTAAAAATGCATCTGCTTGATCTGCTAAATTTACAATATGAGCTTCTTCTGTATTAGGCTTCTTTGGCGAACCATATTCAAGCTTGCCGTGATGCTGAACTATACAACCTTTTATTCTAGCTTTAAAATCTTCGCTATATAAAGACCGTTGAGCTCTAAAAGCTTCATCTATCATCTCTACACCAATTACTATGTGCCCTTCCATCTCTCCCTTTAGTGTAAAAGAGAATGGTCCATCCACAAAATATTCTACAGTTTTTCCTATATCATGAAGTTTTGCAGCAAGTATAGCTATTTCCTTATTTCTAGCATTATACCTATAGGCTAGCATTTTTGCAATATACATTACATTTAAAGTATGCTCTGCTAAACCACCTATGTAGTTATGATGCTGACTTACTCCACCTATACCTTTTTTAAAATTATCTAGAAATTCCTTATCATTAAAGAAATAATTATTCAATGCTATAGCTTCTTTGCTTTTAAATTCAGCTGCAGACATTTCATCTATTTCTTTCATAATATCCTCTATTGTTCTCTCCACATGTGGAAGAAAGTCATCCATAGAAAAATCTTTTACTTTTTCAAATTTTTTAATTTCAAATATATTTGATGGAACTATTTTAACTTTTATCACATCGCCTATTTTAAGTATATTTTCTGAATCTTCTATAGAAGTTTTTATATCTCCACTTTTATCCCCTATTATAGCTATAGTTTTTACACCATCACGGTAAAGCTTTTTCATTATCATAAAAGTTAAATTTATCTTGTCAAAGGATTTTAGTTCTTTGACATCTTTTATATATATATCCTTCAAAACAAATTCCCCTTCCTTTAAAGTCTTTATAGTTTTTTCGTCAAATGGTTACACAAATATAATATTCTCATCTTTATATAAAATTTAATTCATTATTGATTATGTCCATTTTGTAAGATTCCTATTATTAAAGTTATCAATATATATAAATGAACAAAGAAATTCTCTGACAGGTATCTTACAAAATTATTCACCCCTAAATAAGGAACTGCTTTAAAAATTTTCTTCAAATATTATTATTGACTTGTGGAAGATTAAATAATATAATTAAAACAAAAATACGCATACCCAGTATAGGTATAGGAGGTTTTGATATGAATATTTCATTTGATGAAAACACAAAAAAAGCTTTATTAGAAAACTTAGAAAAAGAAAATAAATCTTCAGTTAGACTTATGATTAAAGGTATTGGTTGAGGAGGCCCAATACTTGGTGCTGCTCTGGATGAGCCACAAGCTGACGATCAAGTGTTTACTATAGAAGATGTAAAATTTGTAGTAGAACCTGATGCATCTCATTTATTTGATGATTCTAAAATAGTTTATACAAAAGGAATTTTTGGAAAGGGTTTTAATGTTATACCTAAAGGTGGCATTAGAGGCTGTTAGAAAATATATAAAGATAGCGTAAACACTAAGTGTTTACGCTACCTATGGTGACCCCTAGGGGAATCGAACCCCTGTTACCACCGTGAAAGGGTGGTGTCTTGACCGCTTGACCAAGGGGCCATATTAAATTTTAGCGGTGCTATCAATAAAAATCAAACTCGCAAACTACTGATTACAAGCTATTTTCCATACATACTGAGCTATGTAATCATAATTTTAATGTTTAATGGTGACCCATAGGAGAATCGAACTCCTGTTACCACCGTGAAAGGGTGGTGTCTTGACCGCTTGACCAATGGGCCAGTTATTTCTTAGCATCTCCGCTAAGCACAAGTATTATAATATCTTATTTTATATGATATGTCAACATATTTTTATCTTAAAAATTATAAAAAGATTAATTTCATAATTTTTCTACATCATTTTCTCTTTTTACCACAATATGGACAGTATTCGAACTGTATATCAATAACCCTGCCACAATTTTTACATTTATTATTATTATAATGATAATCTGCAGAATACTGAGCTTCTTCAAGTTTCAAATCCCAATAAGTTATTGCCCTTTCATCTCCCTGTTCTACTCTAATTCCCTTTTCTTTTGATATCTCATATAGAATATTACAAGTATTACATACTAAACAATATCTTATATTCCATCTAAAAATTGGTATGAAAAATAAATGAAAAAAAGTATACTGTTTAAATAAAGTAATTCCAGAAAAACCATCACAATTCTTACAGGATAAATTTTTTATAGTTTTAATTTCTTTCTGCTTATCTTCTACTCCAAATATTCCAATAAAAAACATTCGATTTTCTCCCCTTTATGCTAAGGCATCTTCAAAAAATAACTAGTCAGTATGCTAGTATATTTGACTTGTTATTTTATTTCATATACCTAAAATATTATATAACTTTTGGTCTGATATATATTTTAGCATAAAGAACTTATCTAATATAGACTAAACTCGAAACTTTTAAGTATAGATATAAATTACAACTAAGAATCAGATGGGGTTTCAATCCTACCTGATTCTTAGTTGTATAAAAATTAACCTCTTTTAGATATACTAATATTAAAATAAATTAAAAGGGAGATGATTTGATGCTTTTAATAAAAAATATTGAAATTTTTGCACCTGAATCTTTGGGTAAGAAAGACATATTATTATCCTTTGATAAAATAGCATATCTGTCACAACAAATAGATATACCAAGCAAAAACTTTCCAGAAATCAAAGTAGTTGATGGAACAGGCTTAACTGCTGTTCCAGGGATAATTGATTTGCATGTTCATATAACTGGCGGTGGTGGTGAAGGTGGATTTACTACAAGAGTTCCTGAGCTCACTCTAACTAACTTTACGCTTAATGGTATTACTACCTGTGTTGGGCTTCTTGGTACCGACGGCACTACTAGAAGCATGGGTAACCTTCTAGCAAAAGCTAGATCTCTAGAAGAGGAAGGTATCACCACCTACTGCTGGACTGGATGCTATGAAATGCCTACAAGAACAATAACAGACAGTGCAAGAAATGATATAATACTTGTAGATAAAATAATAGGAGTTGGAGAAATTGCTGTATCCGACCACAGAGGAAGTCATCCAGTAGAAACTGATCTGATTCACTTGGCAAGTGAAGCTAGAGTTGGCGGCATGATATCTGGTAAATGTGGTATTTTACAAATGCATATTGGAGACGGTAAAAAGGGACTTATGCCTATATTTGATATTGTAAATGATTCAGAAATTCCAGTTGATAATTTACTTCCAACCCATGTTAACAGAAATAGCCTTGTTTATAAACAATCTATTGAATATGCTAAAAATGGTGGATTCATAGATATTACTACAGGCATAAAACATGAAGATGATGATGCTGTCAATGCTTCTGAAGTTTATAAAACAATGCTAAAGGAAGGTATATCACCTTATAGCATAACTATGAGCTCAGATGCTGGCGGTAGTATGCCTATATTCGATAAAGCTGGAAAACTTCTAAAACTTACAGCAGGTCTTCCTTCTACTAACATGGATACAATTAGAGAATGTATAATAGACAAAGGAATATCCCTAGAGGAAACTTTAATTCCCTTGACATCTTCTCCTGCTAAACGTTTAAAACTAAAAAACAAAGGAAGAATTTCAGAAGGATATGCCGCTGACTTGATTTTAATGGATGAGAAGCTAAATATACATACGGTGATATGCAAAGGTCAAATTATGGTTGATAATTATAAACCTGTCGTATATGGTAATTTTGAAAATCAATTATAATAAAATTAGGAATCAGATGGGATTTTAGCCCACCTAATTCCTAATTATTATATAAAGGATATTTCTACTATAATAAATTTCCATCAGTAGTTACTGTCACTTCTTTATACGGAACAATTGTCTGTGAATTTAGCATTGCTTTTTTCACTGCATTTACAATCCCTGTACAGCAAGGTACTTCCATTCTAACTACAGTTATGCTCTTAATATTATTTGTTCTAATAATTTCTGTCAGCTTTTCTTCATAGTATTGAATGTCATCCAATTTAGGACAACCTATAACCGTAATATGATCTTTAATAAATTCTCTATGAAAATCTGCATAAGCATAAGCAGTACAATCCGCTGCAACTAACAAGTTAGCACCTTGAAGATATGATGCTTGCGGATTCATAAGTTTTAATTGAACTGGCCACTGTCTTAATTCGGATGTTAACACCTCATCTGTGACATCCTTCTTTTTTGCTTTAATAGCTGAAACTACATTTAGAGGCTTTCTTTCTATTTTTTTTGCAGCCGTTCCTGGACACCCACAAGGTAATTTATTATTCTCAACGGTCTTTTTTCTTTCATTCATTTTTTTCATTACTAGCTCTTCATTATATTCTTCACTTTCTCTTTCAACAATTTCTATTGCTCCTGTAGGGCACTCTGGCAGACAATCTCCAAGTCCGTCACAATACTCATCACTTATCAAAACAGCCTTACCCTCTACTAACTCTATAGCACCTTCGTGGCAGGCATCAATACATAAACCACATCCATTACATTTTTCTTTATCTATATCAACAATTTTTCTTATCATATTAATTTCCTCCTCTTGTTTTGATATGTTTATTATAATAAAATACATATATAAATGCAGTAACATATGTTACACTATGTACTTCTTTTCACTTGTTGTTTCTAACTAATTTAGAATAATGAAGTCAAACTTGAATTAGATGGGAGTATTAGAGTGGGTAGTCATCAGATAAACAGGAGGATAAGATTATGAAGGAAATTATAAAAACATTAAAACAATGCATTCTCATGAAAGGATTTTCCGAAGATATCATAGAAGAAACATTAAAAAATATAAACTATACTATCAACACTTTTAGCAAAGGCGAAATTATCGCAGTAGAAGATTCTTACTGTTCTAGTATTGGCATAGTTATAAAAGGTAATGTAGAAGTACAGAAAATTTATGCTTCTGGTAAGACCATCACTATGTCAAATTTAGAGTTGGGAAATATATTTGGTGAGGTCATAATATTTTCTAATAAGAGTGCCTATCCTGCTACAATAGTTGCTTCAACTAATTGCCAAATCATGTCTATATCTAAAGAAAACATATTGAAGTTGTGCAATTTAAACTCTACATTTTTGAGTAATTTTATGACCCTTTTATCTAATAAAATACTTATGTTAAATAAGAAGCTTAGAAACATATCCTATCAGACAATAAGACAGAAAATTGCTTCATATATTTTAGATGAATATAAGGCCATTAATAAGCTAACGATTTCTTTGAGATGCACAAAGAAAGAGATGGCGGAACAACTTGGCATTCCTAGGCCTTCTCTTTCCAGAGAGCTTATTAACATGAAGGATGAAGGTGTATTAGATTTTGATAAAAATATTATTACTATTTTGGACTTAGAATCTTTAGAAAATATACTTTTTAATTAAAATTGAAAAAGGGAAACGAGCTTTTCGTTTCCCCTTAAGATTCTATTGCTTTTTACCTGATAGCTTTCTAGTCTAGTTCATTAATAGGCCTCATCTGATGCAATTTTACTTGATTTAGAATTAGCAGCGTCTTCTTCTACAACAACCGCCACCAAATCCACCATTACCATTGCATAATATTGCTATTATAATTATCCAAATCCACCAATTTCCAAATCCAGATCCAGATCCGCATCCTATATTACAACACCTTCTGTGTGACATATAAAAACCCTCCTTCTTAACTTATAGTTTACTAATTTATAAAAAGTAGTTTCTTCATTTATATCTTTTTCTCATGTATAGTAATAGTATATTAAATCTATATAAAAGTGTTACTGAATGTTATTAAATATTATGTTATTATATATATGAACACATATATATAATTGGATTAAAAATAATATACAAATTGATTAAATTTTTTTGGGGGGATAACTGTGAACGAACTTAAGATTGAGAATAAACTGCAACAAGCTTTTAATGAAATGATACCTTATATGCAGTGTTTCTTTGATGATGAAATAGCTTTTACCATGTCAACAACTGAACATTTTATAAAAGTTGTAAACAGTAAAAATATAAATATGAATGCAAAGCCAGGTGACCCTTTAAGACCAGGTGGCGCTGCCTATGAGTGTATTAAAGCGAGAAAAACAATATCTTCAATAGTTCCAAAAGAAGTTTTTGGAGTGGAGATTAAGGCTATAGGCATTCCTGTAAAAGATGAAACAGGAATTATTATAGGAAGTATTGTCCTTGTTAAAAGTTTAAAAAGACACTATGAAATATTAAACTTATCAAAAACCTTATCTGATTCACTGATTGAAATATCCAAAGCGGCAAGTTTAATTTCAAGTGGAATTGAAGTTGCTGTAAGCGCTAACGAAAATATTTTAACTGAAGTACAAGAAGCTGCTGACAATGCTAAAAATACAGATGAGGTGTTGAACTTTGTAAGAAACATTGCATCACAAACTAATCTTTTAGGTTTAAATGCAGCTATAGAAGCTTCTAGAGCTGGAGAACAGGGGAGAGGCTTCTCTGTAGTAGCAAATGAAATTAGAAAGTTATCTAGTTCAAGTAGCCACTCTATAAACGAAATAAATAGCACTCTAACTAAAATAGAAAATTCAGTGCATAATATTTCTGATGGTATTACATCAACAACAGATACTTTTAAAGAGCAACTATCTCAAATTCAACATATGGATGCTGCTTTACAGAGCTTAAACTCTCTGGCATCAAAATTAAATGAATTAGCAGAATAATTTAGCCAATAACTTAGAGCCACGTATCTCCCCTCTTCTATAAGCGGCGAGATACGTGGCACTAAGTTCCTTGATTATTAATTTCACTTAATTTTTTAACGAATTAGGAGTTCTCTCCTTCTCTTTTCCATGATTCTAAGCAAGGTTAGTATTATTCCTATAATGCATATACTTGCTGCAGATAGATATACAAATTTCATAGCATAAATAAATACGTCTGGTCTTCCAGGTATGAAGCTTACTACGCTATAACCTATTAAGTGACTCATCCTATTATAAAGCAGAGTAACAGAAAATGCTATTCCAAATACCATACCCATATTTCTAACTAATGCGTTAATACTTCCTGTTATTCCAAGCTTATTCTTTGGAACTAAAGACATCACTATTGCGTTATTAGGAGACTGAAATAACCCATTACCAAAACCTAATATAGCAATCCTAGTTACTATATCCATATATGTAGAATTTGTATTCAAAAAACCAAGCAGCACAAGTCCAATAGTTGTAATTAGCAATCCAAAAAAAGTAATAATTTCACTACCAAGCTTATCAGAAATATACCCACTTATTGGAGCAATAATACCTGCACTTATTGGAAAGACCATCATAAGTATTCCCGCTCTAGCAGGAGATATATTCATGATATATTGAAGATAAAAAGGATGAATTATGTTGTAACAAAATATAACTAGAAAAGAAACAAAGGCACAAAATATACTTACATTAAAAAGCTTATTATGAAACATAGAAAAATCTAACATAGGGTTCTTCTCTTTTCTTTCAACAAAGTAGAAAGCTACAAAAGATGCAAATGCTATTATAAAGCTTACAATAATATATTTATTTTCCCATCCTAGTTTTTCCCCACTTAACATAGCCCAAAATAATGACACAACAAAAGCCATAAACAAAATAGCTCCTTTTAAATCAAATCCACCTGTATTTTCTTTTTTCTCTTCTTTTGGCAGCATTTTTCTCCCTAGAAAAAATGCCACTATTCCTATAGGTATGTTGATTAAAAATATAGATTCCCAGTTGAAAATCTCTACCATTATCCCCCCTAAAGGTGGTCCTAACATAGTACCTATAGCTACAGTTGTTGCTGAAAGTCCTAGTGCTCTTCCTCTTTCATCTGCTGGAAAGATTACTGCAATTAATCCCTGGTTAGAAGACATTATCATAGAGGCCCCTACCGCTTGAATAATTCTAGAAATAATCAAAAACTCTATAGTTTTTGAAAGTCCGCATAAAAGAGAACCTAATGAAAATATTACAAAGCCATATTGAAAAACTACTGCTTTACCAATTATATCAGCTATTCTTCCAAAAATTAAAACAAGAGCAGAAATTGCAATTAAGTAACTTGTTACTACCCACTGAATTGTATTTATTCCAACAGAGAGCCTTTGTGCCATATCAGGAAGTGCTACATTTACAATGCTACTATCTAATGTTGCCATCAGTGGTCCTAATAAAATTACAGGTAATATATGCCATCTATTTTCGTACAGCTTATGTTCCAGTTTATGTTCCATTTTCTATTTACACTCCTTCCGTTAACGATATTATCTTTAGCCTTTATTATATACCATATCCATATATTCAAAATAAAAATATAAAAAGTACTCGCGGTATAACTTCGCGAGCACTTTTATAATAAGTTTAGTAAATTACACTATTATTGTATTAAAATTCTTTTAATTTTGCTTCAACAAGTTCTTTTGCTATACCTGGATTTGCCTGACCTTTACTCTTTTTCATTACCTGACCCATTAAGAATCCTGCAGCTTGAAGTTTTCCACTCTTGTAATCTTCTATAGACTTTGGATTAGCAGCTAAAACTTCATCTACTATTTTTTCAAGTACATCAGATGAACTTATCTGAGAAAGTCCTTTATCTTTTACTATATCTTCTGGATCTTTTCCAGTTTCAAACATTTCATTAAATACTTCTTTTCCTGCTGTTATACTTATTTTTCCTTCTACTATTAACTTTATAAGCTTGCAAAGCATTTCTGGTTTTAAAGTCATATCACTACTTTCAATTTCTTTTTCCTTTAATACTCTAAGAACATCACTTAAAATCCAGTTTGCAGTAGTTTTAGGATCTCCGCCTAAGTCTACAACCTCTTCATAAAAATGACTTAAGGCTTTATCTGCAACTAAAATCTCTACTTCTTTTTCTGTAAGCTTGAACTGTTCCAAAAATCTCTTTTTCTTTTGTGGTGGAAGTTCTGGTATTGTAGTTTCTATTCTTTCTATTTGACTGTCGCTTACAACTATAGGAACTAAATCTGGATCTGGGAAGTATCTATAATCATCCGCATCTTCTTTAGATCTCATAGGAATAGTTCTTCCCTTTCCACTATCCCATCTTCTTGTTTCCTGTTTTATTTTATGTCCTTCTCCATAAGTATAAAGCTCGCTCTGTCTCTTTTGTTCTTTTTCCAATGCTTTTTGAATTTCTTTAAAGGAGTTTATATTCTTAATTTCTACTCTAGTATTTAATGCTTCCTGCCCCACTGGTCTCAGAGAAATGTTAGCATCACATCTTAAAGATCCCTGATCCATTCTACAGTCTGACACTTCTGCATATTCTAATAAAGATTTTAAAGTCTTAAGAAAAGCTACTGCTTCCTCTGGTGAGTGCATATCTGGCTCTGTAACTATTTCTGCTAGTGGTACTCCTGCACGGTTATAGTCTATTAAAGAAAATGGTTCATCTTCCAAGTGAATAAGTTTTGCTGGATCTTCCTCTATGTGAATTCTATTTAATTGTACACTTTTCTTAACTCCATCTAATTCAAAGTCTACATGACCTCCACTACAAATTGGTAAGTCAAACTGTGAAATTTGATAAGCCTTTGTAAGGTCTGGATAAAAATAATTTTTTCTATCCATTTTATTTAATTTGTTTATTCTGCAGCCTAAAACTTTTCCTGCTTTTACAGCTAAGTTAACTACTTCCTCGTTTATTACAGGTAAAGTTCCTGGGAAGCCTAAACATACTGGACATGTATTGCTGTTTGGTTTAGAACCAAACTTAGTAGAACAGTTACAAAATATTTTTGTCTTTGTATTTAATTCAACGTGTATTTCCAAACCAATTATTGTTTCATAACTCATAATTTTTACTCCCTTCTGCTTACTTTATAGCTAAAGTGTCTACTTTAAGTTCTTGTTCAAGTGCATAAGCAGCCTTTAATATTTTCTTTTCACCAAAATGAGGTCCTATAATTTGAAGTCCTATTGGAAGACCATCCTTACTAAAACCACAAGGTAAGGATATTGCTGGAACTCCTGCTAAGTTAATATTAACAGTATATATATCTGCAAGATACATTTCCATAGGATTTTCACTCTTTTCTCCACTTAAAAATGGAAGTACTGGTGAAGTTGGGCTTAATATCAAATCATACTTTTCAAAGGTTTCTTCAAATTCTCTTTTGATTTCTTTTCTCAATTTTTGAGCTCTGTTATAGTAAGCATCATAATAACCTGAACATAATGCATAAGTTCCAAGCATAATTCTTCTCTTAACTTCTTTTCCAAAGCCTTCTGTTCTTGTCTTTTCCATCAACTCATCAACAGATTCATAATCTTTCGCTCTGTATCCATATCTTATTCCATCATATCTATCTAAGTTTGAGCTAGCTTCTGCAGAAGATATTATATAATAGGAAGAAAGTCCTTCCTCTGTTATTGGCATAGATGTCTCTTCTACTTCTGCTCCCATTTCTCTTAGTTTTTCCATAACACTTTCCATGGAAGCTTTTATTTCTTCATTTAGCCCCTTACCAAAGAACTCCTTTGGTACTCCTATTTTTAATCCTTTAACACTTCCATCTAATACTGATAAATAATCTGTGTCATATTTTTCTTTAACACTAGTACTATCCATTTTATCTTCCCCTGCTATAACCTCTAAAAGCATAGCACAATCTTCAACAGTTTTCCCAAAAGGTCCTATTTGATCAAGAGAAGATGCAAAGGCTACAAGCCCAAATCTAGATACTACTCCATAAGTCGGTTTTAATCCAACTACTCCACAAAAGGCTGCTGGCTGACGGATAGAACCACCTGTATCTGATCCAAGTGATACTGGTGCTATTCCTGCGGCAACCACTGCAGCAGAACCACCAGAAGATCCCCCTGGTACCCTTTGTAAATCCCATGGATTTTTAGTTTTCAAGAAAGCTGAATTTTCAGTGGAAGATCCCATAGCAAATTCATCCATGTTAACTTTTCCTATTATAATAGCATCTTCTTCCTTAAGCTTCTTGATTACTGTAGCATCATAAGGTGGTATAAAATCTTCTAGAATTTTAGATGCACAAGTAGTTTTTACTCCATCTGTACAAATATTATCCTTTATAGCAATAGGGACTCCTGCGAATTTTCCAAGCTTTTCTCCCTTTTTAACCTTTTCGTCTACTATTTTAGCACTTTTTATAGCTTCTTCTTCACAAAGTGTTATATATGCTTCAACTTTTGGATCAACTTCTTTTATTCTTTCGAAAAGCATTTTTACAATTTCTTCTGAAGTAAATTTGCCTTCTTCTATACCCTTTTTTATCTCAAAAGCTGTCATAGCTTGTATTTCCATCTTTAAAACCTCCTGATTTTTGTTTAAGAATTAAGGTTTTAAAACCTTAATTCTTAATTACTCTATTATCTTTGGAACTTCAACATAAGTTTCTCTCTTTGTTTTTGCGTTTTGGAATAATTTTCCTTTATCCTCATATACTTCTACTTCATCTTTTCTGATAACAGATTCTAATCCATCTTTATATTTATTTAAATCTACAGCACTCAAATCAAACTTATCTATAGACTTAAAGTGTTCAAGTATCCCTTCAAAATCCTTAGACATTTTCTCTGCTTCTTCATCAGTAAATTTTAGCTTTGCAAGCTTTGCAATATATTTAACATCATCTATACTAATCATTATTTTATCCTCCTTTTTTTACTTAGGCATCTGGAATAAAATAACTAGTCAAATATACTAGCATAATGACTAGTTATTTTTTGAAGATGTTTTAAGGTTCTATTCTCTTCATATCTCTTGGAAGTAATGTAGCTTCTCTTATATTATCAAGATTAAGAATCTGCATTGTCATTCTTTCAAGTCCTATAGCTAATCCTCCATGAGGCGGCATACCATATCTAAAGCTTTCCACATAGAAACCATAATCATCCGGATTAAATCCAAATTTTCTTATATTTTCTTTTAGCATTTCATAATCATGAATTCTCTGTCCACCTGTAGTTATTTCAAGCCCTTTATATATAAGGTCAAAGCTCTTTGTCATTCCATCTTCATCTGGCATAGCATACATAGGTCTTTTCGCTACTGGATATGCTGTTAAGAAAACAAAGTCACTGTCATATTTCTCTTTTATATATTTTGAGAAAATAACTTCTCCTTCTGCATCAATATTTCCTACTGGAGATTTTTTACCATACTGTTCTAAGAGTATTCTATGAGCTTCTGCTAGTGGTATTCTTGGTATTTCAACTTTTTCTGGAAGAGTTACTTTGTGCATTTCTAATTCCTTACTGCAAGTTTTTCTTAAGTGCTGGAATAAATGTCTCATAAAGCCTTCTTCTATATCCATAATATCATTTTCATCTTTTATAAAGCCCATTTCTAAATCAAGACTTATATATTCATTTAAATGTCTATAAGTGTTATGAAGTTCTGCTCTGTATGCTGGAGCTATTTCAAATACTCTTTCGAAGCCAGCACCTACCATCATTTGCTTATAAAATTGAGGGCTTTGAGCAAGGAATGCTCTTTTATCAAAGTAGTTTACAGTAAACATTTCAGATCCACCTTCAGTACCTGAAGCAATTATCTTAGGAGTATGGATTTCTGAAAAGTTGTTACCTAGTAAAAACTCTCTAAAAGCTGTAACTATTTCCTGCTGAATCTTAAAAGCTGCTCTAGTTTTTGGATTTCTTAAACTTATATATCTATAATCTAATTGAGTTTCTAAATGTGCTTTTTTCTTATATTCATTAACCGCTATTGGTAACATTTCATAATAGGTATTGCCTATTACAGTTAATCCCTTAACCTGTATTTCTACTCCACCTGGCGCTTTTTCGTTAGCCAATTTAGTTCCAGTAACTTCTATACTCATTTCCAATCTTAAGCCTTTTAATACTTCCTTATCTACTACTAACTGAAGTATACCTGTCTTATCTCTTAAATGAATAAAACCAAACTTTCCAAAATCAATTATCTTATGAATCCATCCCTTTACTAAAACTTCTTCTGCAGTTGTTTGTTGAACTTGTTCTACATATAATCTTTCTTCTACCTTTTCCATAATTTTACCTCCCAAATTTTTAAATATAATTAAAATTCTTTGTAATCATATCTGTATTATTATTTTTTACAAATAAAAAAAATCCGTCTCTATATCTATACAGATATAGGGACGAATACAATATCCGTGGTGCCACCCAAATTAGCTTTAAGCTCTCTTAGTAGGTATGACAGTGAAACTTGAATCAGATGGGGTTTGTCTTCGACCCCGGGGCTTTGCCCGTTAAATGTTACACTATAGACAAGAGTATTTTTCAGAATGGCTTTTTACATAATTACTTTTGGACAAATAAAAAAACGCCCTTATACCTTAACGGTATAGGGACGAATATATTCCGTGGTGCCACCCTAAATTTAGCTTTTAGCTATCTCTTATCGGTACAGATAACAAAATATTTACCATTTCTATCGATACCTAGTCCATGTAACGTTGGACACAACGTCTAAGCCTACTCTTAATAATTTCGGTTAGATACTCAAGGGTGTTCTTCAATATAATCTTCATATCCGGCTTTCACCACTCCGAACTCGCTATAAATCTTGACTATATTTACTCTCCCCATCATCGATTTTCACAAAATTCAACTTTATGTTTAGATTATAACCACTGTTTAAATATTAGTCAATAGTTTTTTATTAATTTTATAATATTTTTATAAATATGATTTTAAAC
>Ga0183101_1000956_pt1 | contig 32735 bp, 29 predicted proteins | sample Biomet3_FD_127790 | JGI IMG/M metagenome (GOLD analysis project Ga0183101, IMG submission 127790) | Microbial communities from bioreactor (seeded with sewage sludge) at LBNL, California, USA - Biofuel metagenome 3 | ecosystem: Engineered > Bioreactor > Anaerobic > Unclassified ...
TAAAGTTTTTTTAATTTCACTCGAATAATTAAGTAAGTAGAAACAATAGGAAACATAAGAAAAAAATATTTAAAATGGGATATAAAGTTTTCTGTAAATGTACCGAATAAATTAATATAAAAGTTTATAAAGAAAAAGTCAGGATGACTAGTAAACCTATTATACTCTGCAGGATGCAGAATTCAATAGGTGTATTAGTTATTTTTTTTATTATTAAAATCCAAGGAGGGAAATTAAATGTTAGTATTAGGCAGGAAGCCGGGAGAGTACATTGTAATTGGGGATAATATTAAGGTTAAAGTTGTTAAAAGTGATAATGGTGATTTAAGACTCGCTATTGAAGCACCGAGGGATGTTAAGATTACTAGAGGCGAAGTTTGGGAAGAAGAGCAGAAAAATGGTAAAGCTGTTTAGAGTATAGTTAAGCCATTTTACTGGTTATTAAAATCAACAGTAAGTATATTTATGATAGTAAAATAATTTAATAAAAGTACTCAGGAGGAGTCAATTATTCTCGTAATTCAGCAGGATGCTGAAGGGGCGGGATAGTTGGCTCCTTTTTTTAGTTTAGGTGATAGGCCATTAGGCTTGTTATATAGGTAAGCTTACCAAAGGACAGCAAAGTTGACGGCAGAAGGTTGCCTAAGCGTTGAAAGTCAACATGGTGTTGAAAATGCTAATGAAGCATTGATACTACTGAATGATGAAATTCAACAAAGAAGCAACAGAGTGTCAACAAGAACAAGGCAAAAAAGCAACATTTCAACAAAATTAGTTAGTAGGCTCAAAGAGCTTAACTATAAATAACAGTGGAACAAGGAAGTCCACTTTAAAAATCAAGGAGGAATTTATTATGATAATTAATCACAATTTAGCAGGTAGTAATGCAATTAGACAAATGAACATTAACTCAAGTAATGCAAGTAAATCAATGCAAAAACTTTCTTCAGGTCTTAGAATCAATAGCGCAGCAGACGATGCAGCAGGATTAGCTATATCTGAAAAAATGAGAGGTCAAATCAGAGGGCTTGACCAAGCTTCAAGTAATGCTCAAGATGGTATTTCTTTAACACAAACAGCTGAAGGTGCATTAAGTGAAACTCAAAGTATTCTTCAAAGAATGAGAGAATTAGCAGTTCAATCAGCTACTGATACTAATACAGCTGATGATAGAGCAAAGATTCAAGGTGAAACTGATCAATTAGCAAAAGAAATCACTAGAATCTCGAATACTACAGAATTTAACACTCAAAACTTACTTGCTGGTGGGCTGAGTGATACATTCCAAATAGGTGCAAATAAAGGACAAAATATAAGCTTGTCATTAAGTGCTATGGATGCTACATCTTTAGGTGTTGGTGATGCTTTAAAATCAAGCCAGAATTTAGCAGCATCAGGAACAGGAATAAATACTGTTTCTAATGCTTCAAGAGGTATGACTGCAGCTACTGGATATAAAGTAGTAGTTACTGCAAGTGCAGCTGTTATTGGGGCAGGTATAGCTGATACAGCTGATGCTGCTAATACAGTTGCAAGTGCAGCAGGTGCTGGTGTAACAACTGCAGGAACTTATACTGGTGATTCAGATGAAAATCTTATAATTCAAGGTACTGCTGTAAGTGGTGCTGCAGCTGGTAATAAGTTTACTGCTGTAAAATATTCTACAGATAATGGAGCAAGTTGGAAGACTTCAGCTGTAGATATGGCAACTGGCGGTATAACAGTAGATGGCGTAACAGCTAAAATAGCTGTATCAGCTGGTGCTGCATGGAGAGTTGGAGACCAAGTCCATGTTGCTTTAACAGCTGCTTCAGCAACATTGACATTACAAGATAGTGGAAGTACGCCAATTGGAACTGCAGTAACAGTTCATAATAGTAATTCTACAGCTACTTTAGGATCAGCAACAAATGGTCAAACAGTGGATGTTGGATTCAAATTTTCATCATTAACTGCTGGTACTGCAACATTTGATGTAGCTGGGGTTAATTCAACAGCAGCAACAACAAATGATGGAAAAGTAACACAACAGGCTAATACAGTTGCTGGAATTAATGTAAGCAGTCAGACTGCAGCAAATAGTGCTATAGATACAATTGATAAGGCTATAAATACTGTTTCTCAAGAAAGAGCTAAACTAGGTGCTTATAGTAACAGATTAGAGCATACAATTGCTAACTTAGGAACTTCAAGCGAAAACTTAACATCATCTGAATCAAGAATCAGAGACGTTGATATGGCTAAAGAAATGTCAACATTCTCAAAGAACAATATTCTTTCTCAGGCTGCTCAAGCTATGCTTGCACAAGCAAACCAACAGCCACAACAGGTTCTTCAGTTATTAAGATAATTGATAAACTAATAATAGTAATACTAAGGAGTCAGGGTGAAAGCTCTGGCTCTTTAATTTAAATGAAAAACAATTTGAGGAAGGAGTTTTCATGGTGAAAAAAAGATTATTATTAACTCCACAATATATGAAGCAGTTTCAATGTATAGGTTCTAAGTGTGAAGATAATTGCTGTTATGGTTGGAAAGTAAGTATCGATGAGGGTACATATAAGAAATACAGAAAGGTTTCGGAATTAACTTTAAAGACCTTGCTTGATAAAAATGTAACTAGAAACCGTTCTAATCCTTCTTCTGAAGATTATGCAAAAATAAAGATGTATGAGAATGGCTGCTGCCCTTTTTTTGAAGAAGATAAACTATGTAGCATTCATAAGAGACTAGGAGGGGAATTTCTATGTAAGGTGTGCATGATATACCCAAGGGTTACAAATGTAGTTAATGGTGTATATGAAAAATCAGTAACTCTTTCCTGCCCAGAAACAGCAAGGTTAGTTTTGTTAAATACTAATCTTATGGAATTCGATGAAATTGAAGAGTCTGCAGAGGTTCAACATAATATTATGCATAAAACAGTCACTGATAGTATTCAAAATGCAAATAACGTAAAAAGATACTTTTGGCCGCTTAGAATTTTTAGTATATCTCTTCTCCAAAACAGAAAGTATTCGCTTACAGATAGACTAATTATTTTAGGTATATTTATGAAAAAGGTACAGGAATGTTTGGATAATAATAGAGTTGATCAAATAACTGCACTTATAGAAGAATATAATCGGATTATTGAAAATGAAAACTTAGAAGAAGTCCTCAGTGATATTCCTGCAAATTTAACAATTCAGATGGAGCTTATGAAGGAGTTTAATGATCAGAGATTCTCAATGAAATTTTCCCCAAATAGCCAATCATATATAGATTGTGTTGCTGAATTTTTAAGTGGGATAGAATATACTGCTGAATCTAAAGTAGAAGATGTAGGAGAAAAATACAAAGAGGCATATTTAAACTACTATGAGCCTTTTGTGAGGGAACACGAATATATTTTTGAAAATCTTCTTGCAAATTATATGTTTAAGGAGCTATTTCCTATAAATTCAAAAGAAGGAGTTTTTGATGACTATATAAAGATAGTTATACACTACTCACTTATTAAAATGCTTCTAATTGGTATGGCTGCTTCTAATAAAAAATTAGATGAAGCATTAATTGTCAGACTTGTCTATTCTTTTTCAAGAGCTATAGAGCATAATAAAATATTTTTTGATAATACATTTAAGTTATTTAAAGAAAATGGGTATAATACTATGGCATATATGGCTATTTTAATAAAGAATTAAGGTGAAAAATAAGGTGTATTAATACAGTTACTTATAAAGAGCCAGAAATTTTCTCTGACTCTTTTTTCTAAAACAAAATGTAGTTGGAGGTAAATATTATGGATATAGCAGAAGTATCAATGGTAATGAGTCAATCAAAGACACAGACAGCAGCTGGTACAGCAGTAATGAAGATGGCTATGAATACTGATAAGGAAAATGATACACAGATGACAGAAATGATGAAGAATTCTGCAGTAGACCCTAACTTAGGTAATCACTTAGATGTCAGTGCCTAATCCAGATGGATGAAAAAGAAGAACTAAAGCAAAAATTGGAGCAAGAGTTACAGTGGGTGCAGTACAGGCAGAAGATGCTGGACATCATTGAGGAAAAGCTACTGCAAATGAAACTACTAGCAGAGCAGGCTAAGCAGGATAATCTTACTGCACGAGAACTGGAAGCACTAAATGCTAGGATAAACGACTTAGCCGCACAGGTTAGAGCACTAGATACTGAAAGCAGAAGAACAGAAGATGGAAGAATATTAGAATGAGTACTAATGGCTGGAGAAATAGCTATTGGTGCTCTTTTGCTGTGGGGGCTATTCCTATTTTGTAGGGCAAACAGGGCACAGTTTACGCCCTACTAGCCCTCTAAAATAGAAGTAGTTAGTGGCAGTGAAACTGAAAATGTAGTGAGAACACCTTTGTAAGCCTAAAATACCGACACTATTGGCACCGTAAAAAATAGGATGACGATACTGTCTGTAGTGCCGATACCTACGACAGAAAAGGGAGTTCACTGCAAAACTATGTGAAAGTTCACTGCAAAAATATTCTGTAGTGGCTACAGTAGCAACAGCTATTGCAGTACAAGGACTAACAGAAAATTTAGCCGCAAAATCTTCACTGCATAATCTAAATAATGCAGTGAAACACCTGTAACTAATTACACTTCAAACATATATTATTCCTTTGAATAAGAAAATAAAAATTCAAGGGAGGAAACAATATGTACACATCAAATAACACTTCAATTATTAGTAAATTTATAACCAAAGAGGTAGAACATATCTACAAAAAATACAACAGCATTCCAGAAGATGAGATGAACATGATAAAGCAATTCATAGAAAAGTTAGAGGAAAACCACATAAACTTTGACCCATACTTAAGCTATACTGCTACAAAGACTACCGCTGAAATATGTACTGAAATAGAAGATATAGACCTTCTAAGATTATATTTCTTCATGCTACAGGATTTAAGTTTAGACATAAGAATAGGAGAGGTTAAGGAAGCATACAGAGGATTGAATGATGAAGGCTACAGTAAAATCAGAGGTTACTACTTATACAAGAATGAGGAAACAATGAAGGAATTAGCTAAGGATGAATTGGATACTAAATTAGAAGATGCTTATGAAGTAGCAGCTATGTTTAGTGAAGAAGAGATTGCTGATATGTGGATATTTGGTACATCAAAAGAAGAAGCAGCAAGACAATACTTAAGGGATAATAACTGGTGGCAAGTATTAGAATGTGATGAACCAGAAGAAGGCTATACAGACTTCTACGGTGATATCATCTACTACTGCTACAATGGCGGGGAGGAATAGAAGATGATTAAGATGGCACATAAAAGAGAAGAAGGACTTCTAAAACATCTACCAGTAGAAGTAGCAGTAACAGCAGTAGAAATAGCAATTATTCTTGATGATAACTACGGGGAACAAAGGGATGTAGACCATGACTTAGGCGGATATGTTCTAATAGCAGAAGGTGAAAAAGATGTAGAGGAAATAACAAAGAAGATAGACATATAAGACAATATACCAGAATACATTGACATTATAAAATGTTCTAATGGTGAAAGCTACACTAATTCCCTAATTCTTCTTAGCAGTGATTACAGCATAAGTCTACTGATACCACTAAGTCTAACACCAAAAGATCTGCTAATTCACATGGAGGAATAGCAATGGATGCTAATACTACTATTGGAGATGTGTCTGAAAAAATAGTAGCAGAATTTGAAGAAACATTAGGTGCAGATGGTAAGGCTGCTAAGACACTAGAGAGCTATGTAGGGGATATTAGAGCCTTTCTACAGTGACTAGAATCCAAGGGAACTACCTTCACAGGAAATCTAAAGAGGTTTTACATCACTTCCTACAGGAACTACTTAGTCCAAGAAGGCTACGAGGTTAACACCATCAATAAGAAAATCAATAGCCTACAATCTTTCAGTCAATTCCTAATAGATAGAGGATATCTAAAGGAACAAGTAGTAGACCTAAAAAAAGATAAAGTAAAAGTAGCCGCTGGGAGTGAGGGAGAAGTAGAAGTATTCACAGATGCAGAAGTTGAAAAGCTTCTATTCTACATTCAATCAGAGCAAGTATTATCAAGGGATAGGCTGATAATACTAATGCTTCTGTACACTGGTATAAGAGTATCAGAGCTAGTAAACATCAAGCTAAAGGATATAGACGTACTATCAATGAATCTAACTGTAGCTTGGGGTAAAGGTGGAAAAAGAAGAGAAGTACCACTAAAGAATGAAGTTATTGAAGCAATAAAAGAATACCTAGAAGGAGAAAGAAAGGATAATAAATTTGCAGATAGCGAGTACCTAATCCTAACCAATAGGTCAGCAAAGATGTACAGAGATGCTGTAAACAGGCTTCTAAACAGGATGGAAAGCAAGTTAGGTATAAGAATGCATCCGCACAAGTACCGCCACACATTTTGTACAAGATTGCTAAAAAGAGGAGTGGAACTAACTACTGTTGCTAAGCTCGCTGGTCATGCTTCAATTCAGACCACAGCCAGTTTCTACATCAATACCTCACAGAAGGATAAGAGAGAGGCGGTGGAACTGCTATAGATTGGGCAGTAGTAGATTCTTTCTACAATTTCAGTATCTGTGGATGGTATAGTGAAAAACTGTAGGGAAAAGAGGGCAGAAAAAACGCCCTACTAGCCCTCCAAAGTAGGAGTAGAGAACACCATGAACTAATCTGTAGCGGCAGTTGAATTAGAATGCCTTTGAACTACTGCTAGTATCGGTAGTGCCGATATCTACGGATGTTGCAGGGGAAATGGAACAATAGAAACTTCAAATATATATCATATCTATAGAAGAACAATACATGATTGTTGCTTCACTGGAACATATAGGAACATAATAAGAATGGAATATAGTGTAGTTAATAATATAGTATTTATAGTATTTTGGGTTACACTCTTATATGTAAAAAAACTATAAGTAATGATTATATAGTTTGAATAATTATAGTACTTATAGCAAACCCTATATTTGGAAATAATAGTAGTAAAAGAGAAATATAGGGGTGTAAGTTGAATGGAAGTAGCAAGAGAAGCAGAACTATGAGGTACAGCAAGCAGTTAAGAATAGTAAGCTTGCATTGATACCAAAGGGCAATGCAGAACAAGTTGTAAGATTTATTGAAGAATGAAACCTCTACAGAAGTAGGAATGGCACTAAGTCTTTAGGAGCAATTCCTACTGAAGCAGGCACTACCGCCACTGTCATAATCCTATTTTTTACAGTGTCAATAGTGCCAATATTTTAGGGTATTAGAGTGGAAGTCTCCTCTTTTTTCGTCCCAGTTGCTGGATCTTCTATACTAAGAAAATATATGTGACAAATGTATAGTGAAATTCATTATGAAATTGGATATAATAATATTATATTATTAGGAAAATATTTTTATGAGGGGTTGATATATTGAAAAAATATACATTTACAGTACTTATAGAAAAAGATGAAGATGGAGGCTTTATTGCAACTGTTCCTGAACTTAAAGGTTGCCATACGCAAGGTGATACTATGGTAGAATTAATGGCAAATGTAAATGAAGCAGTGAAGTTATGTTTAGAAGTTTCAGAAAAAGATGGCATAGATATATTTAATAAGGATTTTATAGAAACGAAGCAACTTGATATGGTGATGTAATGAGTAGGCTAACTATTATTTCAGATAAGGATATGATGAAAATACTTCAAAAGCTTGGGTTTAGTGAAGTGAGGCAAAATGGTAGTCATAAGTTCTTTACACATTCTGATGGAAGATGCACTGTAGTACCAGTTCATGGTAAGGATTTAAAAAGGGGTCTTATTAAAGGTATATTGAAAGATGTAAAAATTACAGATGATGAATATGAAGAGATTAGAAAGAAAATATAGTATATAGAAATATGAGGTGAAAGTTATGAATCCAAGAGTAAAAAGTGTAGTTCCTAATAAAGATTTTACACTTACTGTAACATTTACTAATGGAGAAATTGGTATTTTTGATGTAAATCCATATTTGAATATGGGGATATTTAAAGAGTTAAAAGATTGGAGCTTGTTTAGTACAGCTAAACCATTTATGGGAACAGTGCAATAGTTACATGAACAAGATTTATGTCCAGATACAATATATTTAGAGAGCAAAAAAATAGGGAGAGAACAAATTATAATTTAGATTATTACTTTGAAATGTAGGTAGTGCCTATTTTGGGTTTAATAGTAGTTATTATGACTGCTATTTTTTTTACCCTTTTTCAACGTTCTCCATATGGAAAAGTAATGATTTCCATATGGAACTATTCCAAAACCATATGATTTCCGTTCCTAATGCAACAGGAATTTTCCATTTATATTAGTTTTTCTAATAATACAAAATTTGTAAGTTCTAGACTCCTTGATTTTACTGGGTTTGTGACGGTTTAGGTTTGTTTATCGAATTATGTCGATTTTGACGGCAGAAGGGTGACTAACTGTTGAAAGTCAACTTGGTATAGTAATAATAGTAATGAAGAGTCAGAGTCAGGTTGGAAGCTTTGGATCTTTTATAAATTATGGTGTAAAAGAGAGGAGGTTATTTATTGGAGCAGGAACTGCAGTGGGTGCAGTATAGGCAAAAGATGCTGGATATCATGGAGGGGAAAAGCTACTGCAAATAAAACAACTAGCAGAGAATACCATACACTAATTCTGTAGCTACAGTTGAATTGGAACACTTCACCAGAAAATACTAACCTAAAATATTGACACTATCAGCAGTGTAAGAAGTTAGGATGTTGATAGTGTCAGTAGTGCTAATCTCTAAGGCTATAAATAGTGTAGAATAGAATGTAATTTTCTGATAAAATAAAAGCATAGAAGTATGAATATAATGAATGATAATAGTCAAAGGTAAGTATTATAGAGAATGTGATAGAATGCCTAAGGGAAAAGCAACTAAATAAAGGAATTCAAATAGTAGACTTCAAGTGTACACCACTAAAGAAGCTATACTCCAAAAGGTGTGAGTTATATTTGTATAATCAATTTATTTTGTTGATTATAAAGTGGTCAATACTCAATAAAAAATGGATTGGAGCTGAGAAAATGGAAAATAACCTAGTTAAGGAAGAGTGGATTAATGGAAATGTAATGATGTCACCTAGACCACAGTATAACCATATAGAAATTAACGGTGCATTATATTCTAAGTTAAAAGACTATTTTAGAGGTAAGTGTAAAGTGGTTATAGAAGGAGCATTATTTTTAACAAAAGAGAATCCTAAAGAGATAAAGAAAGACCTTAATAAATTAAAGAATTTAGTAAAAGGCAAAGGAGCGGAACTTGTTCCAGATGTTGCGGTTTATTGTGATAAGGAACAGATATTCAAAAGGGGATTTTTAGGAGTACCACAACTAATTGTAGAAGTTTTAAGTCCTAGCAATGCAGATGATGACACTATAAAAAAGAAGGAAATCTATGAGGATTTTGGAGTGCCTGAATATTGGATAGCATCTCCAATGTCGAAAAAAATTTATGTATATAACTTAGAGAACGAAAGGTACAAACTAAAAGGGGAATATAACTTCTTAGAAGAAGAAGTAAAATCAAGTAGGTTTGAAGATTTAATACTTGATGTAAAAGATATAGAACTAATCGAAGATGATGAAGACTATATTTAATGGAGAACATCCATAGATTTGTGTAAATCAAATCTGTGGATGTTCCCGAAAATACTATATTGGGGAAGTTTTATAAGTTAAAATTACATTATCCTTGCTACTTTCTAAAAATATTTCTAAATATAAAATTTTAGAAAAACAAAATTCTTCTATTTGTTTTTCACTCAATTCTCTTTTATAATAATCATGAGTATATCTATTTCTTAATTTTACACAGTTAACTAAATATTCTTTTAATATGTCATCGAAAAAATTCATTTCACATGATTTTTCAATAAGTTTTAAAGCTGAAAAGTTACTGTCGATTTTTCCGTCATTAATTACTATATAACTTTCGCACATATCAATAATGTATTCACAAAAATCTTGAAAAAATGCAAAAATAGCTCTTCGTGTTATCTTATCATGATCCATTCTGTACTTAAACAAAGCACTTTTCAGATTTTCTAAACTTTCATTAGCACTTTTATATTTTTCTAAGAATTTTTCTTTTTTATATTTATAATAAGGACTCATCAATGATACCTCCAAAATAAGTAAACTGTTCATCAATTTTAAGTTGTTTTTCTAGCAAATGATTATTCCTTACAAATTTTAATACATAGTGTTGAAAATCAAACCATAACATTTCATTCACAATATAGATAATATCACTATCTACTGCTATTCTAGCATATTTAGAAGAAAAATCATTAAAAAATATAAATGTAATATGAATATTATCATATTTGTAATAATTTCTAAATAAAACCAGCAAATCATCTTCCATATCTAAGGTATTCATAAATGAAATATTGGGAGCAACTATAACAGCTAAGTCAATGTCACTTCTATCTTTTATCCATAGGTTACTTCTATAACTTCCAAACTCAGATACTGATACTATACCTTTCACACTTTTTAAGTCATCAATTAATAGATTTGGCTTCATATTTGACACCTACTTAATATTTATTTGACATTTCTACTTAATATTTATTATAAAACAATATTGTTATAAATAATAGAGATAAAAAGAGTATTTATTCCATTAATAACTTTTAATAGAAACAAATAGTTATTATAGTTTGTTATGTAAAATGTGTAACTATTTGTTAATATTTTTAAAATTAATCCATAAATAGTGGTTTTATTACATAATATGGTACTTATTGACAAATTGTGAATTAAGGGTTATTATATAATTGGAATACTTTACCGCAAAAATGGAGGTGTAGCAATGAAAAAAATAAGTACTAAAATAATCTTAATGGTGATTTCAATTGTGTTTTTAACTTCCTTTATTATTGGTATATTTGTAGCTATCCAAAATTATTATACAAATAACACAATGATATCAAATCTTGATAAGACCATGAGAGATAGCTTTGATACTGAAGTAAAGAACCAGGTTCAGAATGCCATTTCTATGTTAGATGAAATAAATAAAAGATATGAAAAAGGTGAAATTACGCTTGAAGAAGCTAAAAAACTTGGAGCTGATCAATTAAGAGGTTTAAAGTATGGCAAGGATGGATACTTTTCATCAGATGCAGAAGATGGTACTAATGTTGTTTTAAATGGTACAAGCACTGAGGGAACAAATCGGTATAATGCTAAAGATGCAAAAGGCAAATTAATGGTACAGGAAGTTATCGCAAATGGAATGAAGGATGAAGGTGGATATACTGACTATTGGTTTCCTAAAAAAGGTGAGACAATTCCACTTCAAAAGAGAGCATATAGTCTGGAATTTAAACCTTTCAAATGGATTATAACTACTGGAAATTATGTTGATGATATCGATAAAACAGTTGCTGCTAAGAAGAAAGAATTAAATGCTTTATATGTTAAAGACTTAATTGTCTTAACTGGAATTATATTGTTAATAATAGTTATTGCTTCAGCTTTTGCATTATATTTTAGTAAAAAAATAACTAAGCCAATATTATTAATAACTAAACTAGTAGATAAAACAGCAAATTTTGATTTGACACATGAAAGTAGCTTTGAGGAGTTATATACATATAAGGATGAAACAGGTGAAATTGCTAATGCAGTAATTAATTTAAGAAGTGAACTTAGAAATATGGTTAAGCTTATTAAAAGTGATTCAAATGAAATTTTAAACTTTTCACAAAAATTAGCTTCAGAAACAGGAGAAACAGTTATATCAATTCAAGCTGTTACTGAAACCGTTGAGGAGTTAGCAAAAGGATCTGTTTCTCAGTCAAAAGATGCTCAATATGGTGCTGAAAAGTTATCAAGCTTATCAAAAGAAATTGATATTTCAGTTACAAGCTCTTCCCAGGTAAAAGATTATTCAAAAGAAGTTAAAACTGTTAACCGAGCAAGCAAAGATACCTTTAAAGTCTTAAAGGATAAACTTGAAGAAAATAATGCAGCCATTAAGGAAGTTTCCAAAAATGTTAGCAAACTTTCTACAAAGTCAGCTTCAATTGGTGAAATAGTAAGTTCTATTCAAGGAATTGCAGCTCAAACCAACCTTTTAGCATTAAATGCTGCTATAGAAGCTGCTAGAGCAGGTGAATCAGGTAAAGGCTTTGCCGTAGTTGCTGATGAAGTTAGAAAACTTGCTGAACAAACAACAATATCAGCACAAGAAATAGGTACATTTATTGATGAGATTCAAAAAGAGATTGATAAGTCTAAAACTAGTATGAGCATTGGAGAAAATTTAATAAATGAAGTAGACTATGCTATGAAGGAAACTGATAAATCCTTTAATATTATTGAAAACTCCATTGATAGTACTCTAATTAAAATTACTGAACTTACTGAAACTGTTGAAAAAGTAGCCAGTGATAAAAATCAAATAATACATTCTATTGAATCTATTTCGGCAATTTCAGAGCAAGCTGCAGCGGCTACAGAAGAGGTTTCTGCCTTAATGGATCTTCAACTTGGGAGTATGGAGAGTATCTCTTTAACAAGTGAGGAATTAAAGAATATAGCAAATGGGTTAGAAGAATTAGTGGGAAAGATTAAAATGTGATTTTGTAGCAAAGGTGTCCCAAGGTCTGACAAAGACCCTAGGGGTGTAAACTTGAGGAAATTAAAAGAAGGTACAGGAAATGAGCTCTCTGTACCTTCTTTAGGTTAGAATAAAAACACTATGTCATTGTAATTATACTTATTCTATGATTCATAAGAATTTGATATAGGTTTTTTTACACTTTCGTAGAAATTGGCTACAGATGTATTAATATATGGAATTAACCATAAGAAACCAATACCTAGAGTAAGTGTAGAAAGTAAAGCCCACCCAATGAAACTGAGATGTAAGCAGAATAATCTCCACTTGTTTCCTACCATAATCTCTTTGCTTAAATCTAACGCTTCCATTGCCCCTAGTTTAGGATTGTCATAAAGTATATAGAATGACATTGAATATCTGTAGCCAGCAATTATGCCAGGAATCACAAGAAGTAATGCCCAAAGGAAGACGAAAAGTGTTACAAGGATTTGCAATATAAATGATGAGGTGAAATTTTTAAAACCATCAAATAGATTCTCAAATTTAAAGCTTTCTTTTCTAATTAATTTTATAAAACATGAAATAATGCCTAAAGTAAGAGGACCTGTAAGTACTATACTTATTACTGAACCAGCATAGGGTATGGCGTTTGGTAGACCACTTATGATAACAAAAACTACACATATTAGTATAGTAATGCCCCACTGTCCTTTTAATTGATTTCGTGCAGTGAATCTTAATTCAGCATTTGTTTTGATAGGATTGTTATTATTAGTCATACATTGACCTCCTATAAAATTTTTATATAGCTAATCAATAAATAATATGATTATTTGTAATAATATATTCTTGGATTAGAAAACTTAAAATTGTATTTGCAAAGGTTGACTAAGAAAATTAAATAGCCTGAAATGGAGATGAAGCTCTATTTTAGGCTATTCATCTTGTTTTTTCTGTTTAAAGATAATAGAATATGGTAAAATAAATCAATGTAGTGGGTTCTACACTAGATATAGTAAGGATGGTGATAATATAATGAAAATTTCATTTTTAGGAGGCGCTCACGAGGTTGGTGGAAGCTGCATACTCCTGAAAATTTACAATAAAAATATACTTTTAGATTGTGGAATAAGACAGAGTGCTTCTAAAGATCCTTTGCCAGATTTTAGAACTATTCAAGAATATGGTGGTATAGATGCAATAATTATAAGTCATGCGCATTTAGACCATATAGGCTCCCTTCCCTTAATAAGCAAAGAATATCCTAATGCAAGAATATATGCAAACAATATGACAAAGGATTTAATGAAAGTACTATTATATGACAGTTTAAAAATTATGAACAATAGAGAAACGGAAATTCCGCTTTATGCCGAGCAGGATGTAGAAAATATGTTAAATAGGATTTTTACTATGAACTATTCTGTGGATTTTCCTATTTTTGAAGATATAGTTTTAACTTTTTATATTGCAGGACATATAGCTGGTGCTTCTTGTGTATATATTACTACTCCAGAGGGATCTCTATTTTATTCGGGAGATTTTTCTATATTCTCACAGCGGTCTGTGGAAGGGTTAAAAGTTCCTAAACTAAGACCAGATGCGGCAATTTTTGAAACTACCTATGGTGATAGACTTCACTCTAACAGAGAAGTGGAAGAGGAAAGACTTATAGAACTTGTAAGAGAATGTGAAATAAATAAGGGTAAGATGCTTATTCCTGCCTTTGCTTTGGGAAGAGCTCAAGAAATTTTATTGATTTTACAGAAGGCTATAAATAAAAAAATAATAAAGAATATAAACATATATGTAGACGGTATGATTAAGGATATTAATAGAGTATATAAGTTTAATCCCTTATATTTAAAAAATTCTCTAGCTAAGAAGATATTAAGAGGGATAGAACCCTTTTATCATGACAAGATAATTCCAGTGGACAAAAGGGAACTTAGAGAAAAAATAGCAGAGGATAAAGAACCCTGTATAATAGTGTCTAGTTCTGGAATGATTACAGGAGGACCAAGTCAATATTATGCTGAAAAATTAGCCTCCTTAGAAAATGGATATATTATCATAACAGGATATCAAGATGAGGAATCACCAGGTAGAAAGTTGTTAAATCTTTTAGAAAGTGAAGAGAGCGAAAGAAGGTTAGAGGTAAATGGGAAAAGTATTCCTGTAAAATGTAGAGTAGAAAAGGTTGGCCTTTCTGCCCATGGTGACAAGGGAGAAATAAAGTCACTTATAAATTTATTAAGTCCTAACAATATATTTTTAGTGCATGGTGATGGAGAAGTAATAGAGTCCTTTGCCCAGGAAATATCCTCAGAGGTTAGAGGAAAAATATATGCTCCAAAATGTGGTGAAAGTTATGAAATAAGTATAAGAAATCCTAGAAAGCAATGGAAAAAACAAATGCCACAGGTTATTAAGTCTTATGATGAGTTAAATGAAAATAGTTTAGAAAAACTATGGAAATTTATACTGATTAACTACGGAGAAAAGCTCTTTACAATAGAGGATTTAATATATATATGGACAGGAAATAGTAAAATAAAGTCACAGGATATAGAAAAAGTTCAAAAACTTGTAGTTCAGTCTCCTTACTTTGAAAGTGATGTCAGAAGATTATTTTTGTTTAAAGCTAAAACAGAGGCACAGGTTCAGGAGGATACAAAAGAAAGAGAGTTAAAGCCAAATGAATTAAATGATTTTATTAATGAGTATTTTGGTACATATGATTTTAAAAAAGCTAGTTTGATATATGAGGAGAAAAAAGTGTCTTTAAGCTTTAATTTTCCATATATAGTGGATAAGAGTATATATGTAGCTTCCAGCGAATTTGAAAAGAAAACATCTTGGAAGGTAGAAATAAGTGATAAAATAAACATAAATGCAGTTGATAGCCTAATAAGGGAACTTTTATGTGAGGCTGATATTAAAAAAATATCCTTTAAACTTGAAGATAAAAAAGTTGTGGTAATTTTAAATTCAGAACTTATTATAGAAAAACAAAAGTTACAGGAATTTAAAGAAAGTACGGGAATAGAGCTTTTAGTACAGAATCCAGGTGAAAGTATAAGTGAGCAAGGCAGTACTGTTGTAGAAAGTAGCGATACATCCAATGTTATGGAACAAAACCAAGCTTTAAAATCAATAGAAGAAGGTTTTATGGTAGAGGAATTTATGCCATACAAAAAAGGTATAAAAAACAACGATAAAGGAAAATACATAGAACTTTATTTTATATCACCTGAAATAGGAAGAAAATACATAGAAAAAATTAATGATTTAGTGAAAAAAACAGGGTGGAGCATGAAAATATCCGATGCTGTAAATCAAAATGAAATAATAAGGCTTGCCTTAGAACTCTGTAAAAAGGAAGGTATAAATCTAAAGAAAAACCCATCATTTAATCCCTCAGCATTGAGTGTAGAATTAAAAGTGGAAAATTTAGATGAAGAAAAAATAAAGAATGTAAGAAAAGAGTTTGAATATAAAACGGGCTGTAAACTTTTATAGAGTTTTTGCAAGGAAATCTTTAGTTATTATTTCCTTGCAACAACCATAATACAATATTATCTATTATTTAAAAATAAATTTGAAAATTAAGATATGTTATTATATTATTAATTTATGGAATTAAAACTTTAGAGGTGAATTATGAAATTAGAAGTTATAAATAGACTAAAAGGTGATGAAATATTAGGTAGAAATATATTTACAAATGATGGTAAAATATTACTAAGAGCAGGTACAATATTAAGTGGTGGATATATTAATAAAATTAAGGAAATGGGCGTATTTTATGTTTATGTGGAAGATGAAAGATTAGATGATGTTCAAGTAGAAGATGAAAGTATTAGTAGGTTAAAGCAGAATACAATGGAAAATATGTCTAAAATAATGAAAAATATAGCTATGGTATCTGATAAAAAAGCTATGTCGGAATATGTAAAAACCGTAGAAAATCTTATAAGCTATATTTCAGAAAATAAGGATATAACTAAGAGTTTATATGATATTCAAACTCATAGTAATTCTACCTATGTTCATAGCATATCAGTATGTATTATGTCCGCGATAATAGGACAGGGCATGAAGATGGACTCCTCAGCTATCAAAGAATTAGGAGTTGCTGCAATTCTTCATGATATTGGTAAAACTCAATTACCTCGTAGTATAGTAGAGAAAAAGGGAAACTTGTCAGGTGAAGAATTAAAGCAGTACAAAGAACACCCTTATTTAGGAGCTATGCTTCTTAAAAAGAATGTAAGAATATCGGAGAATATAATTAAAGGAGTTCAGCAGCATCATGAAAGAGTAGATGGTAAGGGCTATCCTTATGGATTAACTGGCAAATCTATAAATAAGTTTGCTCGTATAATTTGTGTAAGTGATGTATATGATACAATATCTAACAGTAAGGATTATAAAAAAGCTTTTAGTCCCAATGATGCTTATGAACTAATATTAGCGGGTAGTGGTACTATATTTGATGAAGAAGTTGTGCAGAGTTTTAAAAAGTCTTTTTCAGTATATCCTTTAGGATGTTGTGTAAAGTTATCTGATGGAGTTGAGGGGTATGTAGTAAGACAAAATGAAAACTTCCCAGATAGACCTGTAGTTAGGGTTATAGAGGATATTGTTACTAAAAAGGACATTGAGCCTTATGAAATAGATTTAGTGAAAAATATTAATTTAGTAATAACTAGTATAGTATAAAGTGAAACTTGAATTAGGTGTAGGTCAAATGCTTGAATAATACAGACAAGCCCTATCTGATTCAAGTTTTACTTTATTTTACAAAAAAGTTACAGCTAAGAATATCTATAACTTTTTACTTAAATTTTCAATTCTTCTCTAGGATTATTTATAGATACTACTTTTACAGCAAATCCAGATGCCTTTTGAGCAAATTCTTTAGTAGTATAAAGATTATCTCCAAAATGCATAGGTATTAAAGTTTTAGGTTCTATTTCTTTTATAAAGTATTCAGCACCAAGGCTATAAAACTCTTCTAATCTTGGATCTACTGGGAAAAAGGATATGTCTATATTCTCACCTTTAATTTTATCTATTTCTGTTTTAAAATTTTCTTCAGCAGCTTTTCTTTCTTCAAGTGAATCCTCTTTCCAATGCCACCAGTTCAAGTCCCCAGCGTGAAAAATGCTTATTCCATCAATCTTTACTAAAAATGATATTCCAATATCCGTAGATCCATAAGCTTTTATATAAACACTTTCAAGTTTATTTTTTGTTTCTTTAGAAGAAGAGAAATCTATATTCTCTGTCAATTTAGTTTTTAAAAATAACTCTTCATCTTGTGAGATTTTATAATAGTTATCCTTCCAATTGTCTAAAGTTATATCGCTGCTTAAAATATATTTAATGTTTTGATTATACTTTTCCCAGTCTAAAATTACCGGATTAAAATGGTCATGATGACTGTGGGAAGAAAAAACTAATACATTTTTTTTGTTTTTAATTAAGTCTTCTAGTGTAAAGCTATTTAAATGTCTAGATTCATTAGCATTATTGGACTCCTTATAATAATCAAATACTAAAAAGTAATTTGTGGTTTCTACCGCAAAACCACTGTGGTATATGTAATAAATTTTTATTTTGGGATTAGTCATAGTTTTAACACCTCATTTAACTACAAGTATTTTTATTTGATGATATCTGCACTAATTCTACCATCTGATTTAAATTTCACTTCATATTATAAATTATGATATAGTATGGTTGGTTTTACAATAGTAATAATGTTCTATTTAAATGAATGTTTTGGGCATTTGGGATGAATAGGTTTTAAAATATTAGATTTTATTATATAATAAAATCTAATATTAAATGAACTGAAAGGGGAAATAAATAATGAAATTTACATTTGACCACAACAATATAAATGTATTTGATCTTGAAAAAAGCGTAGCTTTTTACGAGGAAGCACTAGGTTTTAAGGAAATCCGTAGACATCAATCAGCAGACAAGAGTTTTACACTTGTATTCATGGGGGATGGAGTTAAAGACTACCAAATAGAACTAACATGGCTTCGTGATAGAAAAGAATCTTATAACTTAGGTGATAACGAAATACATATGGCAGTTCGTACAGATGATTTTGATGGTGCTTATGAACTTCATAAAAAGATGGATTGTATATGTTATGAAAATAAGGGAATGGGACTTTATTTTATAGCGGATCCAGATGGATATTGGACTGAGATTTTACCTAACAAGAATGTTGTCTAGTTTTAATATAGATAAGCAAGCCGAACCTAGATTTATTCTTTAATATTTCTATGACTATCTCCTCTGCACGGTTAACTGTTTTAAGTTATCTCTAAGCCTTGCTACCAAGAAAATCAACTAAATTAAATAAACTCGCGAGCGTTCAGATAATATTTAATTTAGTTGATTTTCTAAGGTAGCGACCGCAAGAGCTAACATAAAACAGTTAAATGTGCTTTCAGAGACATACATAGAAATATTTAGAATAAATCTAAGTTCTAAATTTTTTATCTGTATAAGATTCTAAGCTCGAAACCTTATAAAAATTAAAGACTTTTTATTTGTTATTTTTTGCTTGACGCAGTAGTTGGGGCATTCTTCCTGTTAAAGCAAATATAAAATCTTCGTTTGGTTCTATAAGCCATTTTCCATTGACTTCTGATAAAGTAAGTTTTACCTTGTTAGTTGTTTTAGGAAAATTACTGCTATTTAGTATATTTGTAATAGAACTAGAAGCGATTTTTTTAGCTTCATTTTTAGCATCTGCTTTATCTTTCGCGCTGCCATTAAGGTACCTATCTATTAAAGGGGATAATGATTTTGACATAACATCGTTATAAATACTTAAAAAGTCTACAGAAGTAATTTCAAGGTTAACCTTAGCAGTACTTTCTTTGCAGGAAGAAGATATTATTCTATACTCAATCTTTGAAAACACTTTCTTAATAATCTCTTCCTGAAAGGAACTTTGAAACTTCAAACTACTATTATAATCTTCTTTACTTTTATCCAAATACTTAGAAGCACTATTTAAGTCACCATTCTTAAGATAACGAAAGAAATTTGATAGGGTTTCCTCCACAGGAGCACTTGCTATCGTGTTACTAGGCTTTGAACTACAGGAAACTAAAAACAAGGTAAGTATAATAAATATTAATAAAGGTTTGTTTATATTTTTATTCATAATTTATATATCAATATAGTGTATAATAACTACTCAATATCGATAGTGCCGCCTTTCTTTATTCTATATGTCTTAATATTATATCCTACAATTTTATATGTATAAACACCTATGTTAATTTATCCAACATTTTTTCGCGTTTTATGGATAAATATTTCATAAGTTGCTTTTATAAAGTTTCTTCCTTTAACATTTCATACTTATCATGAATATAATTATTATGGAATAAGTATTTAAGGAGACAAAACATTGGCTAACTTAGTACCAAAAAAATATGATTTTTCTACTGTAAAAGGAATAAGTAAAAAACAGCTTGAAGAGCATTATAAACTATATAACGGATATGTAACAAAGGTAAATGAAATATGGGGAACAACAGATGATGCTAAAAGTTTTGGTGAGAGTAATCCAACCTACAGCAAAATGAGAAGTTTAAAGCTTGGGGAAACCTATGCAGTGGATGGAGTGAAACTTCATCAGATGTACTTTGAAAACATGACTGGAGGGTCTAATACACCTAAGGGTGATATTTTAAATTTAATAAAAAGAGACTTTAATACCTATGAAAACTTCTTAGAATATTTTAAAAGTGTAGGTCTTGCCATGAGGGGATGGGCAATACTGGCTATTGATCCTTTAGATAATAAACTTCATGTCTTTGGATCAGATGCACACGATGTAGGGGCAGTGTGGAATTCATTTCCTTTGTTAATAATGGACGTATATGAACACGCTTATTTTTTAGATTTTGGAACAGATAGAAAGAAGTATATTGATACATTTATTAAAAATATAAATTGGCAGGTAGTTAATAATCGCTTACAAAAATACAATATGATTAAATCAGTTATGACAAGCTTAAGAAATTTAGATAGTCAACCTATCTATCCAACATGGAGCTTGTCAGATAATGAATAAAGAGAGGAGAGAGTTATGTCCTTAAGTAATAAGCTAAAGGTCTTAAAGATTTCCTTAGAAGAAGGAGCAGATGCTGCCGCAAAAAAATCTCAAACTTTTATTGAATATTCAGATTTATCTTTATCAGCTTCATCTTTAAAGAAAAAAATTGAGGAGATATATACTAAAATAGGAGAAAAGATTTATAAGGACTTTAAAGAGGGAGATCCTGATATTTTGAATCTCAAGGTCATATTTGAATATTGTGACGAAATAAAAGAGCTTGAAAAAGAAATAAGTAAAATAAAGAAGAAAATGTTAAAGTTAAAGAATAAAAAAGAGTGTAAAAAATGTGGCAATTTTATAGATAAAAAAGCTTACTTTTGTGATAAATGCGGCTTTAAACAATGATTAATTTCTCCTAACTTGGACATAATTAAAGAAAATTAGGCGTCTGAAACAAAATAACAAGTCAAAGATGCGACGGATATTTTGTGTCAGACAAGGAGACAGGTTCCGCTGATAGTTATTCTATCAACAGGTTCTGACGACGCAGTATGACGCAAAATATACTAGCATACTGACTAGTTATTTTTTGAAGATGCCTTAGTTAGGAGGACAAGAATTTGAATAAAGTGATAATGGTTGGTAGGCTTACGAAAGATGTGGAATTTATACAACTAGAGAACAGCACAAGAAGTGTATTAAAATTTGTATTAGCGGTAAATAGACGATTTTCAAAGAAAAATGGGGGAAAGGAAGCGGATTTTATTTCTATAGTTTATTGGAGTAATTATGGTGATAAAATTCAGCCTTACTTAGTAAAGGGAAGACTTATAGGCGTAAGTGGAAAAATAACTACGAGAAGTTATACAGGAACTGATGGCTTAAAGAAATACATCACTGAGGTTGAGGCAGACAATATTCAGTTTTTAGAAAACAAAAAGGAAGATGCAGTGCAATATACTGAAAGTGTAATGTAATTGTATGTTTTAGATTATCAATACCGTCATACTTTCAAAAGTATGGCGGTATTTCTATGATTTCTACTTTTTTTAATTTCCATTAATCAATTGACATCATAGTAATTACATTGATAGAATAAAAATATGGAATATTTAGTGAACATTCATAATCTACTTTAAATAATTATTAAATATAGCTAAGTGTAAAAGGTGGGGACTTATTTTGGATAATAAAGAAAAAATACTAATAAGTAAGAACGTCGTGGATAAAGTAAAGGCGGGACTTCATACTATAAGATTGACTTCTAAGGAAAAAAGTATACAAAAGGAAGCAGCGAGGCTAGTGAAGTTACTAGAGGATGAAACAAATGCGGACAGCTCATCTCTCGAAGAGAGAATACTAAAGAAAATGAAAGAAACAAAGGGTACAGATCCTGATATGAATGCTAATTTATATATATTACATCGTAAATTAGTAAATGGACAAATAGGTGAACAGCAGGCTTTAGAGTTATTTGAAGCTTATGAAAGAACTGATAAGTTAAATAATGGGTTTTATTAAGCTAACATAAAATGAACTAAGGGTTTGGTAACAAAAACCTTAGTTTATTTTTATTTTCATGGTTTTATTCTTAATATTAAGAATAAAGTCTAAAAACTATAGAATTTCTTGATGTTAAGTATCATGTGATATTCTACGATAATAAACTAATATGTAGAAAATTAAGTGTTTAATTTATATTTGATGCAAACAAAACATTAACTATATATTGTGAAAATCAAAATTGCTTGATACAAAATATTAATAAAAAGTTTTGGAGGAAAGACTGTGATTAGGAGAAGAAAAAATATACTTGCTTTAATATTAGCAGTTGCGTTCAGTTCCACTTTATCATATAAGGTTAGTGCTGCTTTTCCAACTACAAAAAGGTTAGCAGGAGCGGATAGATATATAACATCTTTAAAAGTGGCACAGGATGGGTGGAATTCTTCATATTATGCTATTCTAGCCTGTGGAGAAGACTATCCAGATGCATTAAGCTCAGTACCTTTAGCAAAAAAATATGATGCGCCTATACTTTTAACACACAGAACTTATATAGATAGCTCTGTACTTGAGGAACTTAAGAGTCTTAATGTTGGAAAAGTATTTGTAATAGGCGGAACAGGCTCTGTTAATGATAGAATTTTAAGTCAGTTAAACTCATTAGGAATGCAAACAGAGAGAATAGGTGGAGCGGATAGATACGAGACTTCAGTAAAAATTGCTGAAAAGTTCGGAAAAGTAGATACTCTTACGGTAGCTACAGGTCAGGACTATGCCGATGCTATATCCATAGGTTCAGTAGCTGCGGCAATGGGAGTACCGGTTATACTTGTGCCTAAAAACATAATGCCAGATTCAGTAAAAAACTATGTGAAAAACTTAGATAGGCTAAAGACTGATGATGGCAGTAGTACAACAACAACTACTAGTACCTTTAAGGGTTATAAAGTATTTGTTGTTGGCGATAGTAGTATAATAAGCGATAACGTGACCAGAGAATTTGAGAATATAGGGAATGATACTTCTAGTATCTCAGGTGAAAATCCTGTAAAGGTAGAAAGAATTACAGGAGATAACAAATATACAAGAAATATAAATATTATGGCAAGATTTCTTGAAAAATCTGAGGGTGAATCTGTAGACCCAGATAGATATAGCAATGGAGATGATGATGACGAAACTACACAATATTCTACTGAAAATGATCTGTTAAGCTTGAAAAATCTGTATATAGCCTCTGGAGAAGGATTTGCAGATGCACTTTCCGGTGCAGCTTTAGCAGCTAAAACTAAATCACCAGTTGTATTATCGGGACCATCTAATGGAGATGTTATAAAGAACTTTATTTTAAGTAAAAGCCCAAATTATAACGCTGATAGTACATTCCCGGAATATTTAACTGTACTAGGGGGAGAGGCAGTAATGCCTTCGGTTGCAGTTAATCAAATATTTGGAAATGTAGCTTTTGACAACACTGTCGATTTTAATGGCTCCTCTGACAATAGTGTTGATGTTAATGACTCCACACCAGTTAAATTTAGGGACAATCAGTTTGAAAGACTTATTAGAAATAAAGTTGGAATTCAGGATAGGGAGATACATTATTCTGATTTGAGGAATATAACTTCACTAGATTTAAGTAATCAAGGAATAACTGATATATCTGGAATACAGAATTGCACAAATCTTAAAAGATTAGACTTAAGTTATAATAGCATTGAAAAATTATCTCCTATTATATCCTTAACCCAACTGGAGGAACTTAATTTAAGCCATAATCAAATAGAAGATATATCCTATATATCAAACTTATCTAGTCTTAAAAACTTAAATTTAAGTGATAACTTGATAGACGACCTTAAACATTCTAGAAAACTGTACAAGGATGATGACGATGATGATGAATATGAAGAAGTAAGTGAAAATGTTTTTAAAAATCTAACTCACTTAGTTTCTTTAGATTTAAGTAATGCAGATGAAAAAAGTAACAGATATCCATATTATTATAATAAGGATAGAAATAAAATTAGTAGTATAGAAAATTTAAAAGATCTTGTTAACTTGACCTATTTAAATTTACAATCAACAAGTGTTTCAAATTTAGATTACCTAGAAAAAATGACAAAGTTGGATACACTTAATATAAGTCATTCAAACGTTTCAAGCTTAGATGATTTAAAGAAAGTAAAAAGTATTACTCATCTAGACATAAGTTACAATCTTCTCAATACAAGTGATGTAAAAGCGTTAAAGGAGCTAACTAAGTTAAAATATTTAGATGCTAGTAACAATGACATAGATGATGTATCTGTTTTGAGAGGCTTAGGCAGTTTAACTACTTTATACTTAGAGGACAATCCAATAAAAGACTATACACCTATTCTTGATTCTAGTAAGTCTTTGTATTATAAGGACTTTTATATTTTAAACCCTACAGGGGATGAAGTGTATTCATCAAATGAAGATTTAAATGCTATGATAAAAAATCAAATTAGCACTTTTGCACAATCTTATAGTTATGATAACTATGACAAGTTAAAATACAGACAGCTATATAAATCTTATGATTCAGGAAGTTATGATGATGAACTTGCAAAACTAAATGCAGATAGAGAATTGACAAACATTAGAATATCTAAAGGTAATTTTACGGATAAAGAATTAATGCAAATGAGAAAGAGTTTAGACAATATAAGTAATCAAATAGCAGATATTAAGAGAAAAGAAGAGATGAATTATACAGTAAAAAACCTAGAAGCTAATCTTTCTGGTGTAATTAAGCCAATTGAGAGAGAGAAGATAATAAATAAAATAAACTATGGATATTCGGATTATAGATATGACTATTATAGAACAGAGTTAAGTAGATGTAATGAAGATATAGATATCTTAAAGGCGCAAGGACAACTTATTGCTTCTGAAAGTCCAAGCTATGAAGGCAGCAATAACTTAGAGTATATTCAGTATCAGCTAGATAAGAGACAGAGAGATAGAGATTTTGCTCAAGAAAAGATTAATACCTACGATAATTATAGAAACTTCTTTAATGCAATAACTGCAGTATTAGATGAAAATTAAGCAGAGAGCCCAAATCTATGATTTGGTGCGAATCGCTTACTCCTCTGACGTAAGGAAGAGAAGTTTCATATAAGAAGAATATAGATTAATTTGAGCCTATAATTGTTAAATATAATAACTTAAAAAAGGTCTTTATGCCTTAAATTAAGTTTTAACTCTACATGAAAGGAGAGTCTTCTAGAATTAATGAAAAATTTAAAGTTTAAATATGTGGTAAAAAGTAAAAAATTAGCAGTATTAGTTATGGCTGTAGCTATTTCAACATCCTTTTCTTTTACAAAAGCTAATGCGGCAGCTTTAACGGATAGATATAGTGGAATAAATAGATACGAAACAGCAGCCAAAGTATGTGAAGATGGATGGAAAACAAATTCAGACTATGCGGTTATAGTAAACGGTGAAAACTTTCCGGATTCTTTATCCGCAGCTCCACTAGCAAAGAAGTATGATGCTCCAATTTTGCTTACTGGAGCAGACACTTTAAGCCCATACACATCTTCAGAACTTAATAGATTAAATGTGGAAAATGTAATTATAATCGGAGGTAGAGGAGTAGTTCACCAAACTATAGAAGATGCACTCAAAGCTCGTGGAATAAAAGTTACTAGAATTGGAGGTGCTGATAGATACGAAACAGCACTTCAAGTAGCAGCAAAGCTTGGAAAATCAACTGAAATTGCATTAGTTAACGGAAGTAATTTCCATGACGGAATATCCATAGCATCTATAGCTGCTATGAAAGGAATGCCTATAATTTTAACAAATAAAGATTCTATGCCTGCTTCAGTAAAAAAATATCTACAGTCAAATAAGAAAGCTGACCAGATATACGTAGTAGGTGGAACAGATAGAATAAGCGATAGTGATATAAGTGGTTTAACTAATGTTAAAAGGATAGGTAGTGGAGATGACTATGAGATGAATACAAGCATAATAGAGGCCTTTGAAAATGAAATGAATACAGGTACTATATATATTGCTTCTGCTAAGGATTTTCCAGACTCTTTAGGTGCTTCTGCAATAGCACCTAAAACTTCTTCACCAGTATTGTTTGTAGACAGTCCAATGTCAGAGTCTACTAAAGAATTTTTAAAGAACAATATAGTAAACAATATAAAAGTGCTAGGCGGTGCAGGGGCAGTAAGTTACGAAGCAGAGCAAATATCAGGATCACTACCTCTTAATGTGGCTCAGACATCAAATTTAAGTGATACAATATGGCAAAATGAAAAATACAGTCCTAGAAAGACTATGGTGATAACTGCTAGTGATGGTAATAAGAAAGAAGTGGCTGTAGACTGGAATTTGACAAAGATAAACACTACAAAACCGGGAATATACACTTTTACAGGAACAATTAAAGGTACAGATAAAACCGTATATAATACACTTATAGTAAAACCATTAACATATAAAATTGATGATATAACAAAAACTGCTAACAGTAGAGAGAATTTTGAACTCCCATCTACAGTACTTGCTCAAATGACAGATGGCACAAAAAGTCAAGTAGCTGTTAATTGGGATTATGGAACTCAAAGTGGAAACAAACCAGGAGTTTATATCTTTAATGGAACTGTAGATAAGTATAGTAAAAAAGTTAAGCTAACCTTAACTATAAATCCTGCATCAACTATAGCAAGTATACAGGATTTCAAGAAGGTTTTTGATAAGGACCAAGATAAACAAGATATGTACGACTATATAAATTCTAGTATGCCAAGTAAGGTAACAGCATTAATGGATGATGGAAGTAGTAATACCTTTAGTATAACTTGGGATTCAGTAAGTAAGCTTGTTAAGGGCACTGCGAAAGGGACTTATATACTGAAAGGTACTGTACCAGGTTATGGAAGCAAGGTTAATTACCTTATGGTTTTACAATCTGAAGGTGGAGTAGATCCAAATCCGAGTGATTCAGGAAATGGTGGAAATGGTGGAGATAATTCAGGAACTATTGCTACAGATTTAGGCGAATTAGCACCTATTATGCAGGGAGATCCATATCCTTCTACTGTTACAGATCCTACTACTAAAAAACAAGTACAAGTTACTTGGAATAATGCTGTAAGTATAGATACTTCATCAAATATTACTGATTCTACAGATCAAAATATTGATGATTGTAGAGTTTCTAAAATAACGCTAGAGGGTCTTATAGGAACTAAGAAAGTTAGAGCTACTGTAGGTGTAATACCTAAGATTGTAGCTATTATTGCAGAGGGTGGCAGTGAAAATGATACTAATATAACAGTGAATTTAGATAAAAGCAAGTATTCAAATGGTATAGTTAATATGAGTGATTTAACAAGTAAATTAAAAGCAGTTATAGTTAAACCAAATGGAGAGAGATTAAATAAAGCTGTTACTGTATCATTGTGGAATCCACCATATATAGATATATCAAATTCTAATACTTACTATGTAGTGGCAACTATTAATCACTACAGTACTCCAGTAGTAATAATGATTAAAATAAATTAGAATAAATGGAAGAGGAGTGAATCTAGTGAAAAAAACAAGATTACTGGTATTAGGTATAATTTTATCATTAACTTATGCCAAGACAGCATATGCCTCATTACCAGATAGGACTTTGATAATAGGCAGCAAAGCTTACAATATAAGTGATACTACCAGCATAAATAATAATATTTATAATATAAGACAAGATATTTATAATAATCCTAGCTCAATTTATTATAAAGACAATGGAAGTATAATGGACATATTTACGGGTTTATCTATAGGTGGTGAAAGTTCTATTGTTAGTAAAAGTGGAAGTAAAATAACTTATTATGATTCAAATGGTATTAATCCTCAGATTTATGCTTATAGTAATGGAGAATTTAACACTACCACTAATAATACAGATGCCTTTGCAGATATAAGTATTGAGTCAAATAAGGTAACAGATGGTTTTTTTATAGCTACAGTGAAATTAAATAATTTAGTAGGAATTTCAGGACAAGGTTATTACAAAGTTGGAAATAGTTCTAACTCTAAAGTTAGCGATACAATAACTATACCTTATACAGCAAATGGAGGACAATTAGACTTATTTATCTATCCTAATGATCAAAGTTCTGTTTCTCCAATAGCCTCAGGAAAAATAATTCTGCCTACAGTTGGTGATACAGGTGCGGCAAAGGGTGATTACACTATATCATTAACAGTAAATAATCCTGTCAGCATAAATCAGTATTTTACAGGGCAAGGCAATATGTCTAATGGTGGATATGTTAGTGGGGACAGTCAATATATATACTATAGCAACACAGCAGATTCAGGTAAAATATATAAAACAAGTATTGATGGATTGGAAAATTATATAATATGTGACGATAATGCAAAATATATGACTTTATATGGTGACTGGATTTACTATAGTAATTACTCTGATAATAGTAAATTGTATAAGGTGAAAACAGATGGAACAGGAAAAAGAAAGGTTAGTGATAATGTAGCCTCATACATTAATGTAAAGGATGATAAAATATATTATTGTAATGGATCAGATAAAAATAAAATATATGTTACAGACTCTACTGGGACATCTCAGCCATTAAGCAGTGATGAAGCAAATTATCTCACATTAACTAACGGATATCTTTATTATAGCAATATAAGTGATTCTGGAAAGTTATATAGAATATCTTTAAGTGATTCGACTAAGCAGAAAATAACAGGTATAGACTCTACTATAAAATTTATAAACTCCTTACCTAATTTATCTCAGGTTTATTTTTCAACTACTGACGGTCAGTTATATCATGGGTTGGATAATATACCAGTTAGATATTCTGCAGTTGATAAAAATGGAATATCCAGTGCTCCGGTTGATGATAAAGTTTCAAATATAGATGTAGTTGGTAACACTGTTTATTATAAGAGTCTGCTAGATGGAGGTAAATTATATAAAGTTGATGCATCTAGCGGTGGCATTGGTGAAAAGGTTACAGAGGACTCAGTAGATTTTATAAATGTATATGCGCCAGATTCATCGGATAACAGCAAAGATGTAATTTATTACGTTAAATCTGGAAAATTGTATAAAGTACTTGATCCTATAATTAAAGTTGGAACTAACGGAGTACAAACAAAAACGCTTATGTCATCAGCAGTAACTAAGTTAAAACAGACAGATAAGATAACTAAGGTAGATAATATAACAGAGTATTGTGATGATGATGATGTAGGTAAAACTATAAGTCAGATAGATATTTATAAATATTTACCTGATAAGGTATCTGCTACTTTTAGTGATAATACTGTAAGGCAAGTGGTAGTTAGTTGGAATACAAATAAAATGACTTCTAAAAATGGAGTATATACTCTTACTGGTACCGTAGTTGGTTATGGTAATACTATAACATTATCTTTAGTAATGGCTTCTGATTTTGGTATAAGTCCTAATAACATTAATATTATAAATGTAGTTGGAAGCAATAACGATTCAGTAACTGTAAATGCAGGAACAGGTTTAGATGCAGGTGATGTATTAAAAGTTTATAATCCAGATACAAATAAAGTTATAGGCACAGGTACAGCAGCTACCGATGGATCTATAAATATACAAAAGTTGAACTTAAAGAGTGATGGTGGAACTTTACTGTTCACTGTAACTAAAACAGGACAGGCAGAAAGTAGACAGGTTTCAAAGGTTTATGGCAGAGAAATGCCAGTAGCTCCTACTGGAATAGGAATTGATTTGGAAAAGGCAAAAGATGATACTACAGATAGTAATAAAGATGGATTTACTATATCACCAAATGATCTATTTGGAAGTTCTATAGGTGACAATGACATTGATAATTTAGAATTCCTTATTGGAACCTATGATTCCAAAAAAACTTCTGTGGTTAACTGGGGCAGCACTTGGATTTCTTGTAACAGTACTGATAGTATACAAATACCTAAAAATGGAATGCAAATAAAAGTAAGAACTAAAGCTACAAGTTCAGGAACTCCAGCAAGTGTTGCAACTAATGCTATAATAATTCAAACAAGACCAGCGGCACCTTTGGGAGTAGAGTTTAATGAAAAAGATGGCATTATAAGTAATGCTGCAACTACTATGGAATACAACAATAATGGTACAGTTTCAGGCTGGATAGCATGTAGTTCAGCAACTATTCAGGGAGTAACTTATCCATCAGAGAAGCCAGTTAGAGTAAGATATGCTGCTACTAAAAATTCCTTACCAAGTTTAGAAACTATTCAAATCAAAATTAACTCGATAGTTTCAGCAAGTGATCCTACGACATCAGATACTTATGCAATAACTGAGGATGCAGGAAAGCTATATCTAAAGGCTCCGGTGCCAGTTACATGGTCAGTAACAGAAAATAATGGTAACGCTACTACAAAAGCTACAGTTACCCAGAGTAATGTGGTTCAGGATGCAAATGGAGATACAGTGTATACTACTACGGTTCAAGGTCTTGAAAATGGTGTAGCTAGAGTTACTGCAACAGATTCTGCAGGACAAAAAGGGTATTTGGATATTCTTATGTCAAATCAATCTCAAATTACTGTATCAAATGATACAGAATTTAACAATGCATTACCAAGAGATGATATAAAAACAATTGTGCTGAAGCCATATATATACAATATAAATTCCTTTGATTTAGGAACATTAGGAAAAGATTTAACAATAAAAGGTCAAGGGAATAATTGTCAAATAAATGCGGGTAGTGTTACAGCTGGAAACTTTATAAACACAAATGGTAAACAATTAAAATTACAAGATCTTGTAATTGATGGTAATGGGGTAGACATAGAAAATGCTATAAATGCGGATTCGTCAACTACCTTAAAGGGTGTTACTTTTAGAAATATAAAAGATTCCGATATATCTAAGGTTTCTACTGCAGTAAACTTTACATCATATAGCGGTGATTTAAATGTTGATAAGTCTACATTTGATGGTACAAACACTATGAATGGTGCTATTGTAGTAGGATCATCTGTACAAGGTAATGTAAATATTACAAATAGTACATTTACAGCAATGCAAAAAGCTGGTAAACAGCAGGTGGCATATATACAAAATTCAGCATATGCTACAACTACGATTAAAGGAAATAGTATTACAGTTTACAATAATTTCAATACTAATGATATGGCAATCAAGTTAAATGCAGGAACAGCTACTATAGGTGGTATAAATAAAAGCGAGTGGAACACTATAACTGGTTGTGCTAAGGGTATAGTATATAAGCCGGAAGCTACAGTAGCCGATAATGTAAAGCAACAAAACTATATAAGTGGAATAACAAATTCTGATGGCAAGGTTTATGATATTTATAAAGATATTGTTTATGGAGTTGCATTAGGACAACTTGTTGAAACTACAAAGGGAGTAGCGGCTACTAGCGGTACAGCTCAAAAAGTTGAAATTAAGGTATTAACAGGTTGTACAGCTTCAGACACTACAGGACAAGGCTTAAATATAACAGTTGGAGGAGTAAATGTGCCAGTACTTACCGGTGATACAGTAGCTGATGTTGCAGGAAAAATTGCTAGTGCATTGGGTTCATCCTGGATTGCAAGTTCTAACAATGATGTTGTAACACTTACAGCTAATAGCCCTGTAGGAAATTTAGTTGTAAATACTAGCGGTAATAATACAGGTGTTACTTTCAAAGTTAGCAATATTGTTAACGGTGCAGCTCCAACCGCAGCTACTCAAGAGGTAGATACTCTTACAGTGGCAAGTGGGGCAGATAGTTCTGGTTATGTTACTGTTAATATTTCTGACGGACAAGATACTAAGCAGTTTGGAGTTAATCTTGATGGAACAAGTGATAATACACCAAGCGGATTAGCAGCAAAGATAGTTGATGCTGTTACCCAATCTGGAGGATTAACACTTAGTAACGTAAGTTATACAGTAGTTCAAGGAACAGGAAATGATACAAATAAGGTTATTATTAAACAAGTTGCACCAGATGGTGGAGATGTAAAATTAACAATTTCATTACAATAGTAAGATGAAAGGAGTAGGTTTATTGCCTATTCCTTTTACTTTAGTATTTTTGAAAAACATAGTAAAGTGTTGAAATTTAGGCATTTATGGTATAAACTTAAATTGGATATTTATATTTTCTAATTATGAAATTATATTATTCAACCTGATGATCAATAATTAAAAAACTTACAGAGTAAGCTCGGAAACTAATTTCCAGCGGACTCAAAAATATTGATTATGTTATTTTTGTGCATAGAACTCTTATAGAAATCTATTATTCCTAAAAAAGAGTATAGCAAAGCTAACTCATCCAAGGATAATTTTTTTGAAAAATTTAACAATTATTTAGATTAGCTCACTTTGTTTGCAGCTGATTCTAAAATGTCCAATATATTAGTTTTTGAAATAGATAGTTGAGCATCTAAATGAATATTGATGCTATGGATTAA
>Ga0183101_1000030_pt4 | contig 32728 bp, 24 predicted proteins | sample Biomet3_FD_127790 | JGI IMG/M metagenome (GOLD analysis project Ga0183101, IMG submission 127790) | Microbial communities from bioreactor (seeded with sewage sludge) at LBNL, California, USA - Biofuel metagenome 3 | ecosystem: Engineered > Bioreactor > Anaerobic > Unclassified ...
CGCTGCCGCGCGGCAAGTGCCCCCCGGGCCCCGGGGTCTGGGAGGGCGTGGGTGTATCCGGTTTCGGCCAGCGCCTCCCACCGGCTGTCGTCGCTGGTGATGGCCAAGGCCTTGAAGATGGGCAGGCCGGATTCCAGCGCTTCGGCTTCAAAGCGCCCCAGGGCGTCGGCCTCCGATGCGCCGTCGTGGGGGTATTGCGCCACCAGCAGCAGCGCCGGAGCTTCCTTATTGCACTGCAGGGCCTCGTGCAGGCTGCGGGCCTCTGTGCTGTTGCAGCCCTGCGTGGTGATCATGTGGGCCAGAACCTGACGGTCAACGGCGCTTTCGGCCACCACGGAAACAGTGGGCACGCGCGGCGTTGGGGCCGGGGTTTCTTCCGCTTCGGTTTCAAGGGGCTTGAGGCGCAGGGTAAAGGCTATGGACGTGCCCTGGGGGCCGCATTCCACATTGAGATAGCCGTTGTTGGAGCCGGAGAGTTCCCATGCGCGGGTGAGCGCCAGGGAGGAGCGGTCGCGAGGGGGAATGCCCGTGCCGGTGTCGCTGACGGTAAACAGCAGGTGGCCGGGATCGGCGGTTTCGGGCACGCGGCGCACTGAAAGATGCACGGCCCCGCGCGTGGTGGCGCGCACCGCGCTTTCGAGCAACAGGCCCAGCGTTTCGCGCAGGGCCTGCGCCTGTCCTTCATACATGTGCCCCAGCAGGGGCGGCATGTACCAGGCAAGGCCAATGCCCGCGTTTTCCGCCGCCGCCGTCACGGCGTCGTGCGCCTCGCGCACCAGATGTTGCAGGTTGAAGGCGGAGCGTTGCTCGCCCACGCTGCTTTGTTCGTGCGATTTTCCGGGGTTGTCGAGAAGCTGGGCCAGGTCGCCAGCGGCGGCAAGCATGTTTTCCGCATATTGGCGCACCGCCGGGGGCAGGGCGCAGTGGCCGAGAGCCGCGCCCTCGCGCATGAGCTTGTCCAGCGGCGGGCGCAGCAGGTTTTCCCACATGCCGCAATCAATGCCGCTTCCGGTGCTTTTGCCGTGTTCCTGACCGCGCGGCGCTGCCGGAGCCAGGGCGGGGGCGGCCGAAATGTCTTCCGGCAGGCCTGAAAAATCGGGCAAAAGTCTGTTGCTTGCCGCTGTTGGCGGCAAAAGACGCAGATTTGGATCGTCCAGCGGCGCGTTGAGTTCGATGGGTCCGTCGTCAAGGCCGGAGCTTGTCAGGGCCACATCCAGGGCTGCGGAATTTTTTCGCGCGCCCTTTTTTCTGTTGGCGGCTTCACGCGCGTCCGCTTCTGTTTGCGCCGCGTCGCGCGGCAAACCCGTGCCCGCGATAAGCAGGGCGCTCAGCGCCGTGCCCCACAAAGGGGCGGAGGCCAGCAGGTTGGCGGCATAGCCGTAATCAAGGCCCATAATGCCCGCCGTTACGAACAACGGGGGCACAAGGCAGCCCAGCAAAAAGCGCCGGGAGCCGCCAAGCCCCATGATGGCCCCCCCAAGAGCGCTGAGAGAAAACACAATGGTGCAGGCGGGCCAGAGTGAAAGAAAGCGGATGCTCCAACTGAAGTTGGGAAAAAGCGGCAAAAGGGCCACGGCCGCGCCGGGCAGGGAGAGCAGCACGAACTGCGCGTCCAGCAGGGGCGCGCGCCCGCGCGTGCGCAGCAGATGGCGGCCCACATGCGGCAGCAGCATAAGCGCCAGGCCCGGAGCCAGCACCCCCATGGCCTGTGCCATGGTTATCTGGCCAGAGCCGTAACCCGGCATGCCCATGACCCCCTGCACGAGGGCCACGCCCACATAGAGGGCTGTCCAGATGCGCCACTGCCCTTTTTCGGAAAGGCCGCGCAGCAGGCACAGCAGCATAACCACGCCCAAGGCCAGCAGGGCCGCCGTGCCCGAAAGGCTGCCCCAGTTCGAGGCCGCGTCCTGCGGCGTGCGCAGCATGGGCGCAAACCACAGGCCGGGCAGGCCGTCCAGGCGAATATAACAGGTGGTGGGTTCCGCGCCCGGTTCGGGCAGCAGCAGCACATTGCGGTGGCTGGGCGTTATTTCGCGCCATTCGGTGCCGCCGGTGGCGGGGTTGTCCACTGGCTGATACAGCACCGGCGCGGCGGGAATGTCTGACCCCATGTCGAGCAGTATGGCCTGCGAACGCCCGCCCGCAGGCAGGGGGGCCAGGGTGAAGCGCAGCCACATAACGCCCGTGACGCGCGGCAGATCCTTGACGACCAACGGTTTGAACATCTGGCTGTTGGCCCCGGCGGCTGCTTCTTCCACGTCCATGGTGCCAGTTACGTCGATGAAGTATTGCAGATTGGGCAGCAGGGGCGTGCTTGAGGCGCTCAACATGGGCGGAATCATGTCGCAGCGCGCCATGGTTGGCGCGCTGAGGCCTGTGCAGGCAAGGCACAGAAAAAGGGCGCATACCCAAAACAGGGTGCGCTGGATGCCGGAGGAGAGCAACTTCATGGTAATTCCGCCTGTGTGTTCACCGGTATGTCTTTAACGCCTTCCCCCTTTGTGCGCCAAACGCGCTTGATCCTGCGGCAGGGGGCTGTTGTTTGCCGTGCCGTGCCGGATTCCCGCCAAAACCGGGCAAAGCCCCTTTTAGCGCAGATTCCTGATCACATCCGCAACGGCCTGGCCGTCGGGGGCGCGCGCGGCGGGGTTGACGGCCAGCAGGCGCTGCCAGGCCTTCATGGCGTCATCCTTGCGTTTGAGGTCGAAATACAGCACCACGCCCTCGTTGAACATGGCGTTCTCGTGCTTGGGGTTCACTGTGGAAGCCCGGCGAAAACTCGCCACGGCTTTTTCATATTCGCCCATTTCGCGGTACATGATGCCAAGGTCGGTCAGCACGTCGGCGTTGTCGGGGGCAAGAGCCAGCGCATGTTCATATGCCCCGGCGGCCTTGGAGGACTGCCCGGTGTCAAAATAAAGGTTGCCCAGCTCGGTCCAGTTGGCCGCGCTTTTGGGGTTGGCCAAAACGGATTGCTCCATGGCGGAAATTTTCGAGGCCAGTTCCGGCGGCATGGGCGGCTGGGGCTGCGGGCTTTCCTGACGGGCCTGTGCGGGGGCGGCCGCCTGCGCGGCGGGCGCGGGAGCCTGCTTTTGGGGCTCCGGTCCGAACATGGAGGGCACCAGGCTGCCCACATAAAGGCCCAGAACAAGGGCCACGGCCACGCCGACAAAAAAGACGCCTTTGCTCACCTTGCTGATGCCGTGCGGCGCGGCCTCAGGCTGCGCCGACGCTTCGGGAGCGGGTGCCGGGGTTTGTTTGGGGGAAGATGCGGCCTCCGCGGAAGTTGCGGTTTGCGGCGGCACGGACGTTTTTGCGGACTTTTTAGCGGATTTTTGGCTTGCCATGGATTCCTCTTGGCTTCGGGAACTACCTATGTCGGCCAGCCTACAACCGGAGGAAAAAAGAGGCAAGCCCGCAGCTTGCGTAACTGTTGCGGCTAGTGCCTGCCGTCATGCACCAGGCGGTAAATGCCCACCGCAGCGAGCACCACGAGGCTGAGCGTCAGATACATGCCGCCGTAACCGGCAATGGAGGCCACATGCCCGAAAACAAAGGGGCCGATGCCGATGCCAAGATCGAAAAAAATGTAGAAGGTGGTGGTGGCCTGGGGAAAGCGCGAACGCGAAACCATCGAAAGCGCCACGGCCTGCCCCACCGATTGAAAGTTGGCAAAGCCCGTGCCCATCAGCAACCCCGCGCCCAGCAGCATTGCCGGGGTTTGCGCACGCGAGAGCACAAACAGGGCCAGGGCCGTTAGCAGCAAGGCGGGGTACAGCACGATGTTTTCGCCCCGCTGGTCAAAAAGCCGCCCTGTTTTGGGCCGTGTGAACAGGGCCGCTCCGGCATAGCACAGAAAAAAGGCTCCCGCCGGACCGGAAAGGCCGCGCTCCGCCGCGAACGAGGGCAAAAAGGCCTGAATGCAGCCATAGCTGGGGCAGGCCACAAGGGCCACAAGGGAAAAGCGCACGACGCGTGGGTCGATATAACTGTAAAGCGAAAACGGCGGGCGCTGGCGTTGGCGCATGGGTGGCAGGTTGCGCAGAAAAAGAAAGCAGAGCATGCACAGGGCGGCAATGCACACATCCACGACCATCAGGGTGTGATGCCCATAGCGCAGCGAAACGCTGATGCCCATAAACGGGCCGAAGGCCAGGGCCAGGGCCGTGCTTGTGGTGAACAGGCTGATGCCCAGTCCGTGAAAGCGCACAGGCACCACATAGGCCACAATGGTGCCCGTGGCTGTTCCCGCCACGCCAACGGCAAAGCCCGTGGCAAAGCGCAACGCAAAAAGAATGCCCAGCGAGCTGATGAAAAACTGGCCCGCAATGCTGGCCGCAAAAACCAGCAGCCCCGCCAACAGGCAACGCCTGCCGCCAAAGGTCGATATTTGGTTGCCGGTGATGAAGCGCCCCACAAGGCAGCCAATGACCATTGTGCCGGAAGAAAGCCCGGCCGTGCTCAGGCTGGCCCCAAAGGTTTGTTGCACATAGGCCGTGCCGGTGACGAAGATGAGGTAATAATCCGTCATCATCAGCAGGCTGATGATGGTTATGACGACAAAATTGGCGTTGCAGATGGCGGCAAGCGACTCGCGAAGCCCTGGGTTGTTTGCGCCGTCCGCAGCGTGGGTGCAGTGTCTTGCTGGCATGTCCAAACCTCGGTATGGAGCCTTTCCGTATGATTGTTGCGAGCGCAACGAATATGCATCCGCCTGTCGCCCTTGTCAATAATGCCGGGCCTGGCGTAGGCTTGAACCATGGGCGCAGGGGCATTCCGGCCAGGTGCGTTCCCAAGGCAACCCCCCCGCAGGATTATGCGATGGAACTTGTTTATAAGTGGATAACGTTGGCGAACCGCCACTATTATATGTATCTGAACCGGGCGCTCGCGCCCTGCGGCATCAATAGCAGCCAATACCTGTTCATTCTGAATATCTGCCGCGATCCCGGCATCACCCAGGACAAGCTGCCCGAGCGCATCTGCATCAATAAAAGCAATGTGGCCCGCACGCTGGCGCAGCTTGAGAAAAAGGGGCTGATCCGGCGTGAGGTCAACCCCGGCGACAAGCGCACCGCCGCAGTATACCCCACCCAGCGTGCGCGTGAGCTTTATCCGGAAATCATGGAAATCATCGCGGGCTGGGACACGGCCGTAACCAGCGTGCTGGCGCCGGGCGAGAAGGAACAGCTGCTTGAGCTTATGCGGCGCGTCACGGACGAGGCGGCGAAATTGCGCGACATGCCGGCTGAAAAGCGGCGCTAGGCGCGGCGTCTTGTGCCCGGCGGCCTTTCCGGGATATGTTGCGGCAAGGGCGTTTGCCCATGTTTTTTGGGAGGGAGCATATGCTCAGCGTTTTTGACCTGTTCAAGATCGGCATTGGGCCATCCAGCTCGCATACCGTCGGCCCCATGGTGGCTGGCAAGGCCTTTGCCGGCGAGCTTGCCGTGCTGGGAATGCTGCCCCTGGTGCGGCGGATAAAGATAGAACTCTTCGGCTCGCTGGCGCTGACCGGCGATGGGCACGGCACCGTGGGGGCCGTTCTGGCGGGGCTGGAGGGCGAAGAGCCGCAGGAAGTGGATATAGCGGGCATGGCGCGCCGCACGGCGGAGCTGCAAAACAACGCTGATCTGGTGCTCATGTGCGCCTATGCCATTCCCTTCGACTTTGGGCGCGACGTTTGCCGCCACAAGGGCATTTTTTTGCCCCGCCATTCCAATGCCATGACGATCACGGCCTTTAACGCGGATGGCGCCTCGATCTACGTTAAAAACTACTATTCCGTGGGGGGCGGCTTTATCCGCACGGACGAGGATTTTGACCACCCTCGCGAGCTTTATGCCACCCCGCCCTATCCTTATGAAAAAGCGGCGGAACTTTTTGCGCACTGCGCGCGCGAAAACCGCACCATCGCTCAGATCGTCATGGCCAATGAGGTTTTTTGGCGCTCTGAAAGCGAGGTTGAGGCGCGCGTTACGGCCATCACCGACGTTATGCGCGAGGCCATTGAAAAGGGCTGTTACACCGATGGCGTGCTGCCCGGCGGCTACAACGTGCGCCGCCGCGCCCCCAATTTGCTGCGCAAGGTCAGCGCCCTTCAGGCCGCAGGTCGGCGCGACCTGAGCCTGTGGCCCATGCTCTATGCCTTTGCCGTGGCGGAGGAAAACGCCTCCGGCGGGCGCATTGTCACCGCGCCCACCAACGGCGCGGCGGGCATTGTTCCCGCTGTGCTCATGTACTATCTGAATTTCTACCCCCATGCTGCGGAAGAAGGCGCGCGCGATTTTCTGCTGACAGCCGGGGCCATCGGGCTGTTCTACAAGCTCAACGCCTCCATTTCCGGGGCGGAAGTGGGCTGCCAGGGCGAGGTGGGGGTGGCTTGCTCCATGGCCGCCGGGGCATACTGCGCCGTTACGGGCGGCAGCGTAAAGCAGGTGGAAGTTGCGGCGGAAATCGGCATGGAACACAACCTGGGCCTGACCTGCGACCCCGTGGGCGGGCTGGTGCAGATTCCCTGCATAGAGCGCAACGGCGTGGCCGCCGAGCGCGCGGTGAACTGCGCCCAGCTTTCGCGGCTGGAAGACGGCCGGCAGCGCGTCATTTCTCTGGACGAGATCATCGAGGTCATGTTTCGCACGGGGTTGGACCTGCAATCGCGCTACAAGGAAACCTCGCTGGGCGGCCTTGCCGAAGCCGTGGCCAAGGCCATGGAACGCAAAAGCGGCGTTGCGGGCGAGACCACCCAGCAGAAGGGTCAGCAGGGATAAGCGGCACGGCAATGTGCCCGGCCCCGCTTGGGGCTGAATGAAGGCAAGGGCCATCGGTTGCATGCAGCCGATGGCCCTTTTTGTATATAGTCCCCACGCAGGCAGGGGGACGGTCAAAAAGGGCTTTACCTTGCGTGACGGTAAAGAAAAATTTGTATCTCCGAACGGAGAAAGTGAGCTTGAAACGTGGCTAGAAAAGGAAAGATGCCACAGCCGATTCTGCCAAGGGGCGGCAGCTCAATTTGACAGGCTGAATAATTTTTGCTATATATATTTACGCATATATTGCCGAGTTCCGTGTCTTTGTTGACGTTATGGCGAATGGTCTATGGTCGTCAGGTAAAAATATATTTCTGACGATTGAACGTAAACTTTTTAAGCGCTGCAGGGTGTAAAAATGATTTGGGCTATTCGCATGATTGGTAATTTGGCTATCAAAAAAATTGGAAATTTGCGCCATTTTGATGGCCAGCGAAGCATTGCTAAAAAAATGCGCCATATTGCGTGTTTAAACCAAAATCTTATGACCTCATATATGTTTAAATCACGAAACCTTCATCGAAAGTTTCGTGACGTATATAACAGTGAGGGCGTATCAGATAACACGGATCGTGCTTATAGGGAATTGATGAACCATCTCAAGAATGGTTTGCGCCAAGCTCTTACCGCCCAATCTGCCTGGGGATCAGAATTGTTCCAGGAAGCTGGCGGGCGATTGAATGTGTACCCTGATCCTCGGTGTGGCGTCAAAACGACTGTTGGTACAAGTGAAGAAGGTGCGGAAGTCGTTTCTTTGTGGGGAACTAGTGGGTATAATGAAGGCATTCCTTCCCCGTTAAAATCTAATAGCGCAACATTTAATGCTTTTAATAATCATAGAACAATTTATATTCAAAATGATATACCATATGCAATCCTTAAAGATTGTTACAAAAACACAAGTATTACTGCAAATGATGTTAAAAAATATGCAACATCATGGAGCATAAACAAATATCTTAAAGGTAAAAAAGTTGATGATATTGAATGGACAAGATGCTGGGAGCCAATACGGAACATAGACAGAACTTATAAGTCTACTCTTGTAACGCCGATTGCATTAAATATAGATGAAATACCTGATATTGAAGAAGAATTTACAAATCAATGGGGTATATCATTAGATTTGGATTGGGATCATACATTCCGAGGGCATGAATTTAAAAAGAATCTGTTTTGTTTTGGATATTTTTGTGTGGACAGTAGGGTGGTTGGGTATTTTGATACTTGCGATATAGATCTTGGATATTTTATTGCTGACATGATGTTTTTTTATTTTTATGTATATCATATTTTTACAAGGTTATCGAGAACTTGCATAAGTTATAAACGGGAGAGGGGAAGCAGATCTTAGCGGGGTTTTTTAGTGATTTCAAAAAAACACTTGACATCTTATTTTTTTATGAAAAAATATAGTTAAGTGATTAAACATTAATTTCAGCCAATAATTATCGAGAAGTATTATGAACTCTAATCCGAAGATATCTCTCATTCCCGTGGGGGAAGACTTAGTAGCCTTCGCTCAAAGTCACCCTGCCACACAAGAAGAAGTGCGTGCGGCGAAGAAATCTCTTGCGGATTTGGAAAAGCCAAGAAAGAAAAGAACGAAAAATTTTTTGTTCTCTATTTTGGCTTTTGGGGATTAGTTGCGCGCATTCATGAGCTCAAAGTTCAAAGTAGAAAGCTTCTAGTTTTGGGGAGCTTTTCCACAATATAACCCTGCCATGGTCGCCATGGCGGGGTTATATTGTGTAGGTTGGATATTTGAGCGCACGATGTTCGAAACCGGGTGTGAGGCTCTGATTGCGGGGCCGCAGCGTAGTGTTCGTCACTGTTTTTCGTTGCTACGCCAGGGGCAGGTTGCCGGAAGCGGCGGCCGGTTGGTCGCCGAACAGCTTGTCCGCCAGCTTGCGGTGCGCAGCGGGCATGGCCAGGGCGTTCAGCTCGTGCGGCAGCACCCAGCGGGCTTCCGTGGCGGCGGTCAGCTGCGGCGTTGGCGGCAGGCCGGGCGCGCACGGCTGCGCAAATTCAAGGCCAAAGCAGTGCAGGGTCAGGCGATATGTGGTGTAGCCATGGCGGATAATGCCGTGCCGCTGCGCCACGCGCACGGCAAAACCGGTTTCTTCCATAAATTCCCGCACGGAGGCCTGTTCCGGGCTTTCGCCCTCCTCAACCCTGCCGCCAGGAAATTCCCACAGATTGCCCCACACGCCAGAAGGCGGGCGCTTTTGCACAAAAACGCGTTCGCCGCAGCGCAGCACGCCGGTGACGGCAAGAACCGGCTTGATGACGGCCTTTTTTCCCGGCACGGGGCGTAGCTCCGCAATGCCAAGGTGCAGGCTCACGCAGAACGGAGCCAGGGGGCAGACCGCGCAACGCGGCTTTTTGCGGCACACAAGCGCGCCCAGCTCCATCATGGCCTGATTGTGCTCGCGGGCCTTGCCCTCGGGCACCAGGCGCAAGGCCCACCGGCGAATGATGCCCGCCGCCGGATCCTGCTTCACGGGGGAATCCACATCAAAGACACGGGAAATGACGCGTTCCACGTTGGCATCCACGCAGGGCAGCTTTTCGCCAAAGGCAATGCTGGCCACTGCCCCCGCCGTGTAGTGGCCAACGCCGGGCAATGCCCGTATGGCCTCGAGATCGGCGGGGAAACCCCCGCCGTATTCCTGCATGATTTTGCGCGCTGCGGCCAGAATGTGCCTGGCGCGGGAATAGTAGCCCAGCCCTTCCCACTGGCGCAGCACTTCTTCTTCCGTTGCGGCGGCCAGGGTGGGAATGTCGGGGAAACGCTCCATCCAGCTGTTGAAATAGCTGACGCCGCGCTCCATCTGGGTTTGCTGCAGAATGACTTCCGAGATCCACACCTCATAAGGCGTGTAGTTCACGCGCCAGGGCAGGCGGCGCTGATTAACGGCAAACCAGTTCAGCAGCGCGGTTTGCAGATCGTGCAGGTGGTCTTGCGGGGAGCGGTGCGGGCATTGCGGCCCCGCCGTCAGACCCGGCAGGGAAACCGGCGCGGCGGCCTTGGCGCGGGAAGAGCTTTTGCGGTTCATGCCCTGCAGCTTATACCGGCGGGCGGGCATTGTCATCCGCGCCTCCATGCCCTATATTCGAGAGATAGCGGGCGTTCGCGCCCGTAGCGCGGGTCAACCGCCGCGCAGATCAACCAATGTAAGGAGCACCCATGGCTGACAACCCCACGGTTCTGCTGGAAACCTCTTCCGGCGATATTCTGGTGGAGCTTTATGCGGACAAGGCCCCCAAAACCGTTGCCAATTTTCTGCAATATGTGGATGACGGCTTTTATGCCAACACCATTTTTCATCGCGTTATCCCCGGCTTCATGATCCAGGGCGGCGGCCTCTGCGCGCGCATGGACGAAAAGGCCACCAGGGAACCGGTGACCAATGAAGCCGATAACGGCCTGAAAAACGAGCGGGGCACCATTGCCATGGCCCGCACCCGTGACCCGCACAGCGCCACGGCCCAGTTCTTCATCAACCTTGTGGACAACGACTTTCTGAACCACAGCGCCCCCTCCCTTGACGGCTGGGGCTACTGCGTTTTTGGCAAGGTAACGGAAGGTTTTGACGTTATCGATAAGATTGCGAAGGTAAAAACCAAAACCGTGGGCTTTCACGAAAACGTGCCCACCGATATGGTGCTGATTACCGGGGCAAGCCGCTTCGAATAGTTCGGTATGGGCTCGCCCCACACCGCAGTGCAAACCGCCGAGCGCCCGCCCCACAGCGACGTTGCGGCGGTTTGTTCGTTTGAAGGCCTTCCCAAACAAGAGCTTTTTGCACGGAGGAACCCATGTCCAAAGATATCATCAATGCGTTGCAGGGGCCGTATAACCACGCCTATGCCCTGCTGGCCCAGTTTATGGATACCTGCCCCGAGAACCTCTGGGAGGAAACCAACGGCGGTTGGCCTGTGTGGCAACAGGTTGCGCACGCCCTGGCCGTGTTGAACTTTTTTATCCTTGAAAAAGAGGACGACCAGTTTTTGCCCGCACCCTGCGACATAAACACTCTGATGCTCAAGGAACAGGGCAAAAAACCTGTGACCAAGGCCGCCATGAAGCAATACGGCGAAGCGGTAAAGGCCGCCGTTGACGGGTGGCTGGCCAACATTTCCGATGCGGACCTTACCCGGCTGCAGGAGCGGGTGAGCAAAAGAATCGGGCGCGACATGCCCTATGCGGCCATTGTGTCCATGCTGGCCGCGCACACCAATTACCACCTGGGTTCCTGCGACGCGGCCTTGCGCGATCACGGCCTGCCCGGCGTATTTTAGACCTTTGCCCCTGGCCGTTGCCCGGTCTGCCCGAAGCGCTCTTTTGCGCAGACCGTCAAGCGGACCGGCAGCGGCACTCGGGCGCGGTAAAAAATAATTTTTGCAGACGTGAGAGGTTGACAGCGAAGTGCTTGGGCTTATCTAAAAAACATAGCAAGAAGATATGTTATCGGGAATGCCGGAGCGGCGCCCGAGACTTCTTACATAAGAGAACAGCGCTTTTCGCACATGAGAGGAGTATGTCATGGCAACCTGGAAGAACGATCCCGACCATTCCCATCTTGGTTTTGTGGTCAAGCATCTCATGATTACAGAAATCAACGGCAGGTTTGCCGATCTTTCCATAACCGTGCAGCCCGGAGGCGCTGATGGCCTTTCCGGGGCGGTATTCAGCATGACGGCCAAGGCCGCCAGCATAGACACCCATGTGCAGGCGCGCGATGAGCACCTGCGTTCGGCCGACTTTTTTGATGTGGCGCAGCACCCCGATTTGACCTTCAAGAGCTCGGCGGTGCGCCTGGGCGCGGACAAGACGGGCGAGATCACCGGCACGTTGACCCTGCGCGGCGTTGCCAAGGAAGTTACCTTCGCCATTGCGGCCAGCGACCGCATCACCAACCCCCTCAATAACAAGGAAACGCAGTCGTTCAGCATTACCGGCGAGGTAAAGCGCAGCGATTTCGGCCTTGGCCCCAACATTCCCGCCGCCATTGTGGGCGACAGGGTCAAGGTGGCGGCCAATTTTGAAGTCTGGCCCGAATAATCGCCAACCCCTTCGCGGCACGGCCCCGCCATACCGGCCATGTTGCGTTGCAATGCCGCCCCGGCCCCAGCCTGGGCGGCATTACTTTTTTCGTCTGGGCACGCCCCCCCCATGTGCAACGGCCCAACGCCAAAAAGAAGAGGGCCGGAAGTTTTTGCTTCCGGCCCTCTTTCATGCTGATGTCTGGGTGCGGCGGCTGCTCGGCTACTGAATCTTGCAGTTGCCGTCGTTGCAGTCCTGCGTGGGAACAACGGGGGTGGACTGGAACAACACTACCTGCTCGCGCCCCTTGTTGTTCACCACCACAACGGTGATGCGCATAAGTCCCTCGGGCAGCGGCGGCGTTGCCTTTGCCTTAAGGTAGCCCGTGCCGGTAATCAGCTTGGCGTCGCCGATCATGGCCGTGCGGGCGTTGGTGAAGGTGAGCCGGTCGATGACCAGCTCCTTATTCTTTATGGTATTGATAAAGTGTTCCTTGTCCTCGATATGCCCTATGGCGTTGATATGCCAGTAGTTGGGCGCCAGCAGGGTTTCAAGGGCGGGGATGTCGCCTGTCATGACGGCTTCGGTATACAAAGAAACGGTGTCAACCTTGGCGTGGGCGACGCTGCCTGAAAAGCCAATAACGAGTGCGCACAGAATGGCGGCCGCTTGCAAAAACTTCATGGTGTCCTCCCTTGAGGCCCGATGGCCGGACCGTGCCGAAAAATTGCCAATACCCGTTCTTTCTTCTATTGTTATGCCTCAAGAGTTAAGCAAAATCTTCGCGTTGTAAAGCTTCTTTCCGTCATCAAGCCGGATTTCCTGGCGTTTTTTTACTGTGAGGCATGTCTTCCCATGTTGACAAATGTTTTGCAAACCATCGGCAATACTCCCCTGTTGCGTCTTGATCTTTCGCGCGATCTGCCGGGCACTGTCTGGCTGAAGCTTGAGAACCGCAATCCCGGTGGTTCCATCAAGGACCGCGTGGCCTTTTATCTTATTGAAGAAGCTTTGGAAGAAGGGCGCGTTGAACCTGGGGGGCTGCTGGTGGAGGCCACCAGCGGCAATATGGGCATAGGCATGGCCCTGGTGGCCTCTGTGCGCGGGCTGCGCTGCGCGCTGACCATGCCTGAATCTATGAGCGTGGAGCGCCGCAACCTGCTGCGCGCCCTGGGGGCGGAGCTGGTGCTCACCCCGGCGGCGGATGGCATGAGCGGTTCCCTGGCTGCCGCGAAGCGCATCGCCGAGGAGCAGGACGGGCTTATCCTTGGGCAGTTCACCAATCCGCAGGCTGTGGTTGCCCATTACAAAACCACCGGGCCGGAAATTTTCAAGGACAGCGTGGGCAAAATGGACGTGCTGGTGGCGGGGGTTGGCTCCGGCTCTTCCATCACCGGCGTGGGGCGTTTTCTTAAAGAGCGCATCCCCGGTTTCAGGGTTGTGGCTGTGGAACCGGAGGCTTCGCCGGTGCTTTCCGGCGGCAAGCCGGGGCCGCACCTTATTCAGGGAATCGGCGCGGATTTTGTGCCCTCCATCCTTGACCGACAGCTGCTGGACGAGATTGTGCAGATGGACGGCGAGGCGGCTATCGCCACCGCGCGCCTGCTCATAGGCCACGGCGTTGTGGCGGGCATTTCCACAGGAGCCAATGTGCGGGCGGCCCTTGATATCGCGGCCAGGCCGGAAATGCGGGGCAAAAATATTGTCACCTTTGCCTGCGATACGGGCGAGCGGTACATGTCCACCAGTTTGTTTAAGGAAGCATAGCCGGGCGGGAAGCTGCTCCGGTCAAAATTGGTTTTTTGCCGTGCGGCGGCTAAATATTCGCGTCGGCCAACCGATAAGGTAATAAGACGCATTGCTCAAGGGCTGGCATGGGTTCCGGCCTGCCGCCCGACATCAAGGGGCTTCGGCCAAACGGAGAGCTTTTCCATGGCGCAAACCAACATTTTGCTGGAAACCGGCACGAACGAGCTGGAAATTGTGGAGTTTTTCGTTAACCAGGATGGTTACGAAGCGCACTATGGCCTCAATGTGGCCAAGGTGGTCGAAATCGGCCGCCGTCAGCCGGTGACTGCCATGCCGGAAATGCGCCACAAAGCCTTGCTGGGCGCGTTTTTGCACCGCAACGGGCGGGTTGTGCCGCTTATCGACATGGCCCGTTTTTTGGGCAGCGGCCCCATTGAAAACGAGGACGCCAAGGTCATCGTTACTGAATTCAACGGGGTGTGTACGGGCTTTCTGGTGTCCGGCGTCAACCGCATCTATCGCCTGAGCTGGACTGACGTTGAAGCTCCGGGGCAGTTTTTGCAGAACGTGAGCCGCAGCTCTGTAACCGGCGTTGTGCGCCTGGAAGAGCGGGTCATCTTTCTGCTGGATCTGGAGGCGATCGTGGCCGAGCTGCACCCGGCCATGGCCATCCGGTTTGATGCCAGCGAAATGGCGCACAGCGGCGAGAAGACCTACAACATCCTGCATGTGGACGACTCAAGCAGCATCCGCAGCCTGTTGCTCGACCTGCTCAACAAGGAAGGGCGCTTCACGGTGACGCAGAAGGTCAACGGCCAGGATGCCTGGACGTATCTGGAAGCCCTGCGCAACCGCTGCGAGGCCGAGGACCGCCCCATTTCCGATTTTGTTCAGGGGGTCATCACCGACATTGAAATGCCCGGCATGGACGGCCTTGCCCTGTGCAAGCACATCAAGGACGACAAAATTCTGCAAAAGCTGCCGGTGGCCATCTTTTCGTCCATGATCAACGACAGTCTGGCCAAAAAATGCGCGGTGGTGGGGGCCGATGTGCAGTACACCAAGCCCGACCTCAAGGTGCTTTCCGTAAAGCTGTATGACCTTGTCACCGAGGCCTGGGGATAGCTAGCCCCTCGCCGGTTTCGTGCCCCGCCTTTTGAAGCGCGCCGCGCTGCGGCGGACCAAACGTTTTTTGCCCGGCGTTCGCGCGCCGTTATGAGCATGCCCCGACCAACCGGCCGGGGCATGCTGCGTTTGTATTCTCTGTGGTGGGAATGGTCGTTGGGATAAAACGTGCTAAACTAGGCCGCCGGTCAGCGGCGGCGCGGGCGAAGGGTGCGCTGCGCGCTAGAAGCCCTGCTCCAGCGGCGGCCAGACAAACCAGTCGCCGTCATACGGGGCGCGGGGTGTTTCACCGGGGGCCAGATGCACCTGACGGTCCTGCACCCGGATGCGCCCTTCGGCCAGCCATTGAACGGCCTGGGGATAGATGCGGTGTTCCATTTCGTGAACGCGCGCCATGAGCTCGTCCACGCTTTCCCCCGCATTGACAGGCACGGCGGCCTGAATGAGCACCGGCCCGCTGTCCACTTTTTCTTCCACAAAATGCACGGTGCAGCCGGAAAGCTTGACGCCGTAGGCAAGGGCGTCCGCACCGCCGTGAACGCCGGGAAAGCTGGGCAGCAGCGCGGGATGGATGTTGATGACCCTGCCGGCAAAAGCCTCCAGAAAGGCGGGGGTGAGCAGGCGCATATACCCCGCCAGCACAACCAGCTCTGTTCCTGCCGCGCGCAGCACTTCAACCATGCGGGCGTCAAAGCTTTCGCGGTCGGGAAAGCTTTTGTGATCCAGCACCAGGCAAGGCACGCCCGCTTTTTCCGCGCGGGCGACAACCCCTGCGCCGGGCCGGTTGCAGATGATCAGGGCTATGCGCACGTTCAGCGTGCCCTGGGCGGCCTTGTCGATCATGGCCTGGGCGTTGGTGCCGCTGCCGGAGGCCAGTATGGCGATATTCAAGGGCATGTTCTATCTCGCGAAGTACGTTTTCAGGGCTTCCACCAGTGCCGGAATGGTATAGTCCATGGGCATGATCTGGCAGGCAAGGCCGTGCTTTTGCAATGTGTCGGCCGTAACGGGGCCAATGGCCGCCAGCCGCACTTCCGGGTGCGCCTTGAGCGTGGCGGCGGGAATGAGGGCAAGGAAGTTTTCCACCGTGGAGGAGGAGCCGAACGTCACGCAGCTGAGGGTGCCCTCGGCGATGCGTTGCAGCACTTCCTCTTTCTTGTGGGCGGCGGGCACGGTTTTGTAGGCGGCGATAACGTCCACCTGCGCCCCGGCCTTGCGCAGCTCTTCGGGCAGCACCTCGCGGGCCTTGGCCGCGCGCGGCAGCAAAAAGCGCTTGCCCGCCACGTTGCCGCCCTCGCGGGCCAGCAGGCCTTCAAGCACGCCTTCGGCCACATAGCGATCAGGAATAAAGTCGGGCGCAATGCCGCGTTCCCTGAGGGCGTCGGCCGTGGCGGGGCCAATGGCCGCCACCTTGCAGCCGCAAAGGGCGCGGCTGTCCTTGCCCGCCTGCGCCAGCCGCAGCCAGAAATGCTTCACGCCGTTGACCGAGGTGAAAATCACCCAGTCATAAGCGGCAAGACCCGCCAAAGCGCCGTCAAGCTGCGCATAGTCTTCCAGCGGGCTGATTTCGATGGTGGGGCACTGGATAACCTCCGCCCCCAGCTCCGTAAGGCTTTGGGCCAAACCGCTCGCCTGCTCGCGCGCGCGGGTCACCACCACGCTGCGCCCGAACAGGGGCTTTTTTTCAAACCAGCCCAGCGTGTCGCGCAACGTCGCCACCTTGCCCACCAGAATGACCGAGGGGTTGGTGAACTTGGCCTCCATGGCGGCCTTGGGCAGGCTTGCCAGCGTGGCCACAAGACTGCGCTGATAGGGCGTGGTGCCGCGATAGACCAGGGCCGCAGGCGTTTGCGGGTCCATGCCCGCTTCCAGCAGGTTGCGGGCGATATCTGGCAGGTTTTTCATGCCCATAACAAACACCAGCGTGGAGGCGCTGGCGGCCAGGGCCTGCCAGTTGTGCACCGAGCCGGGCTTGTCGGGGTTTTCGTGGCCGGTGATGATGGTCACCGAAGAAGCGAAATCGCGGTGCGTCAGGGGAATGCCCGCATAGGCGGGAGCGGCTATGGTGCTGCTGATGCCGGGCACTTCCTCAAAGGGCACGCCCGCCGCCGCCAGCTCTTCGCCTTCTTCGCCGCCGCGCCCGAAGATATAGGGGTCGCCGCCTTTCAGGCGGGCCACCACCTTGCCTTCCTTGGCCTTGCGCACCAGCAGCGCGTTGATCTGGTCTTGGGGCAGGGCGTGGTTGCCCGCCACCTTGCCCACATAGATTTTTTCCGCGTCGGGGCGGGCGTGGTCCAGCAGGCTGTCGTTGGCCAGGGCGTCGTAAACCACCACATCGGCGGCGGCCAGGGCGTCGCGCCCTTTAAGGGTCAACAGGCCCGGATCGCCGGGACCGGCTCCGATGAGAAATACCTTCATTACACGCCTCCCCTGGCGAGATCGAGCAGCGTGCGCGCGCCAAAAGCCGTGGGGCCAACCGCGACAAGCGGCGTGGCCTTGGCGGCCCAATCCACACCGGCAATGTCCAGATGCGCCCAGCGCACGCCTTCCTGAATAAAGTGTTGCAAAAAGAGCGCGGCGTTGATGGCGCCGCCCTCGCGCGGGCCAACGTGGCAGATGTCCGCCACTTCGCTTTTAAGCGATTCCGCGTAGGGCTTCCACAGGGGTAGCGGCCAGAAATTTTCGCCGCAGGCCCCGCCAGCCGCGCTGATGCGCTCGGCCAGGTCCGCATCGTCGGTGAACAGGCCCGCAAGCTGGTTGCCCAGCGCCACGGCGCAGGCCCCGGTGAGGGTGGCAATGTCCACTATAGCGGCGGGAATCCAGGTTTTCTGGGCATAGGCCAGGGCGTCGCACAGGGCCAGGCGGCCCTCGGCGTCGGTGTTCTGTATTTCCACCGTATCACCGTTGGCGGCGCGCACCACGTCGCCGGGGCGCACTGCCCGGCCATCGGGCATGTTTTCCGCGCAGGCGAGCAGCCCCACCACGCGGCGGGGCGCGTCTTCCTGGGCCAGGGCGGCCACGGTGGCCAGCACTGTTGCCGCGCCGGTCATGTCGGCCTTCATCTGGTGCATGTTGGCCGAAGGCTTGAGGCTGATGCCGCCGGAATCAAAGGTGATGCCCTTGCCCACCAGCACCAGGGGCTTGTCCTGCTCGTGCCCTTCAGGCGCGTGTTCCAGAACCACAAGGCGGGGGGCATGCCCCGACCCCTGCCCCACGGCCATGAGGCAGCCCATGTCTTCTTTTGCCAGATCGTTTTCGTCCAGCACCGTGCATTTGAAGCCTTTTTCGCGCGCCAGTTCCTGCGCGCGTTGGGCCAGAATTTCAGGGTAAAGCAGGTTGGCGGGCGTGGTGGCCAGGTCGCGGGCAAGGCCCACGGCCCAGGCGGCGTTTTCGCCCCTGCGGGCGGCCGCGTGCGCGGCGTCGGGCACTTCCTGCCCGCCAAAGGCCACGGCCAGCCATTGCGGCTCGGCGGGTTCTTCGGCATCGGCCTTTTTAAGGGAGGTAAAGCGGTGCAGGGCCAGCAGGGCGGCGCACACGCATTCCTCGACCAGCCGTTCGCGGCCCCCCGGCAGCTTCGCCAGCGCGGGTTCGGGAAGCACAATGGAGGCATAGCCCTTTTTGCGGCACAGCTGCACGGCGGCGGCCACAGCGGCGCGAATGCCCTCGGTGGTCACTTTTTCGCGCGGGCCAAGGCCCATGGCCAGCACCCTGGGCACGGAAAGATCGGGGTGGCCGTGCAGCAGGGTCAGTTCGCCGGTCTTGCCCTTGAAGTCGCGCAGCGCGGGGGCTATGACCAGCCAGGGAGCGGCTTTGTCCAGTTCCGGAAACTGTTCCAGCAGGGCTTCATCCTGGCAGGCGGGGGCCAGCAGCACGTCGCCCTTCCACTGCTCCGGTCCGAGATTCTGAAAGCGTATATCCATGGGGATGCATTCTCCTGAAGTGCGTTGTGCGCGGGCCGCGTGCGCGCTATGGATAGCGCGGCGGCGGGTCGCGGCGCTTGCGCCGCGTTGCAATAGGTGAATATACTTCGCCGTCGCCATTTTGCCAAGGGCGGCTTGACGCCCGGCGCGCGGGCGCGGGAGCTGGCCACGAACCCGGGCTATGGCCTATGGTCTGGGCATGCTCCTTGCATTTCCCCTGTGGAAGCCGCCGTTCACCCGCCGATGGCGTTGCACGGGCCGTTGGCGGCGGCTTGGGGCGTCGTTTTTTTGTCGCCCGCGCGGCGTGGGGCCAGCCTATGTCAGCCCGGCCAGCCCGTGCCAGCCCGGACCGGCCCATGCCAGTACATGCCTACCGGGGCCAACCCGGACCCGGCCCACGCCAGCCCGGACCCGTTCCTCCGCCACGGGATCAAGGCAACCGCGCCCTGGCAAAATTTCTTGTGTACCAAGAAGCCGCACAACAGGAAAAACCATGCTGCTGTATATCCACGTTCCCTTCTGCACCACGCGCTGCCGATACTGCGCCTTTCATTCCAGCCCGTTGGGGCGCGGGGTGGAGGCCACAACCTCCCCCGCCGTGCGCGATTATGTGGACACGCTGTTCATGGAATTGGCCCATTGGGGCGATCGCCTGGGCGGCAGCGAGGTGGAAACGGTATTTTGGGGCGGCGGCACGCCCAGCCTGTTGCCGCCGCGCGTTATCGGCCTGGTCATGGAGCGCATTTCCAAATATTTCAAGCTCGCGCCCAAGGCCGAGGTGACGCTGGAGGCCAACCCGGAATCCTTGCGCGGCGGGCACCGCGCGGCCCAGTATCTGGAAGTCGGCGTCAACCGTCTTTCCATCGGCGTGCAGAGCATGGACGAATCCATGCTGCGCATTCTGGGGCGTCCGCACAAGGCGCAGGACAGCCTGCATGTGGCCTTTCTTGCGCGGGAGGCGGGCTGCGCCAACATTAACCTTGATCTTATGTGGGGCCTGCCGGGGCAGAGCGTGCGGCAGTGGCTGCAAACGATCAAGGACGTCGTCCGCATGTCGCCGGACCACATTTCCGCCTACGGCCTCACCCTGGAACCCGGCACGCCGCTGGAGCTGGACGTGGACGAAGGCCGCCTGACCCTGCCCCCGGAGCGCGACCAGAACATCATGTTCATGGAAGGCGCGGCCCTGCTGGAGCAGCACGGCTATCTGCAGTATGAAATTTCCAATTTCGCCCGCATGGGTTTTCAGTGCCGCCACAATCTGGGCTATTGGGAAGGGGCGGATTATCTGGGGCTGGGGCCTTCGGCCACCTCCACCATCAACAACCGCCGCTGGACCAACCCTTCAAGCCAGGCCGCCTGGAACGCCCGCACCCGCGAGGGTTCGCTGGGGCGCGAGGTGGAGGATCTGACGCCCGAAACCCGCGTGCTCGAGCTGCTCATGCTGCGCCTGCGCACGGCGCGGGGCCTGCGCGTGAAGGATTACCGCGATATGACCGGGCGCGACTTTATGCGCGACCACCAGCGGCTGGTGCAGGCCCTGCACGAAAACGGGCTTATCCGCATCCGCGAGGGCTATCTGCGGTTGACCCGCAGCGGCATGGTGGTTTCCAATTCCATTCTCACCAACATGTTCGCCCGCACCCGCGAGGTGCTCAAGCATGCGGAGCTTGCGGGCGGCCTCACGCCGCCGCCGATCGCGGAAGCACCCGCGCCGCAGACCACGGGCGCGCTGCGCGCTGACGGCCCTGAAATCCGCGCCGTGCGCTGGCCCCGCGCCTGACGCCGCCCTCGCTTGCCATGCGCTGGGCCGCAAGCAAGGCGGCCTGGTGTTTTCTTATGTTTACGCGAAACAAAAATGCCTCTACTATGCGGCAGCCAGGAGCGACGGCCTTTCCCCCTTCCGTTTCTTCGGCCGATGCGTAATGCCCGCCTGCATGGGCGGCAGTTGCTGATTCTTCCCCGCCGAGCCTTTCCTACACAGGGCGGACGCGGCAAGGGACCAACCGACACAAGCGTAACGACACTGGAGAAAGGGTATGCGGCAGAAGGATTTGGTGGTTTTGGGCGTGTGCTTGGCGGCCTTTGGCTGGTTGGCTCTGGGGCCGGGAGCGCTTGATGGCTTTATCGGCCTCACCGGGCGTTATCCCTTTGGCATGAGCTTCATCAAGTTTGCCGTGCTGGCCACGCTGGGCGAGTGCATCGCCCTGCGCATCACCACGGGCGACTATAACCGGCCGGGCTTCGGCATTTTGCCCAAGGCCGTGGTGTGGGGCTTTTTGGGCATAGGCATCAAGATCGCCTTTACCATCTACGGCGCGGGCACGGTAAAACTGCTCAGCGGCATGGGCCTGCTGAGCGGCGGCGTAACGGGCTTTGGCAGCAAGCTGCTGCTTTCGTTCTGCATCAGCGTGCTGCTCAACGTGCTTTTCGCGCCCGTGCTGATGATAAGCCACAAACTCACCGACCTGCACATCGCCGCCACCGGCGGCACCCTGGGCGGGCTGTGCCGCACGCCCGACATGGCCGCGCTGTTCCGCGCCATTGACTGGAACTCCATGTGGGGTTTTGTGCTCAAGAAGACCATTCCCTTTTTCTGGATTCCTGCCCACACCATCACCTTTATGCTGCCCGGATATTTTCAGGTGCTCTTCGCGGCCCTGCTGGGCATTGCCCTGGGCGTGATTCTGGCTTTCGCGGGCCTGCGCGCCAAAAAGGCCTAGCGCGTCCGCGCGGCCAGCGCCGCGTCCGCCAAAAAATGGAAAGCGGGAACGCCTCCACCAGGAGACGTTCCCGCTTTGACGTTACGGCAAGGGCCCGCTCAGCACTTTTGCGTATAGAACAGCGCCAGGCCGCCCCGGGCTGTTTCGCGATATGCGGGGTTCATGTCGCGGCCGGTCTGGTTCATGGTGCGGATGCACAGGTCAAGCCCCACGGGGTGCCGGGTTCCCTGCCCGGTGCGGGCCATCATCCAGGCGTTCCAGGATTTGACCGAGCTCATGGCGTTGCGCGAAATGCAGGGAATCTGCACATAGCCGCCCACCGGGTCGCAGGTCATGCCCAAATGGTGTTCAAGGGCAAATTCCGCCGCGTTTTCCACCACATCGGGCGTTTCGCCCATCACTTGCGACAGCATGGCGGCGGCCATGCTGGAGGCGGAGCCGATTTCGCCCTGGCAGCCCACGTCCGCCCCTGCCACGCTGGCGTGCCGCTTGATAAGCGTGCCCACCATGGAGGCCACCAGCAGGCCGTCCACAAGGTCGGCCTCGGTTTTGCCCCGCTCGTGCAACAACATATGCGTCACGGCGGGCATGACGCCCGCCGAACCGGCGGTGGGGGCCGTGACTATGGGATGTCCCATGGCGTTTTCTTCAGACCCGGCCTGCCCATAGGCCGAAAGGCGCGCGGTAAAGGCATCGGCCGGTTCCGGGGAGCGCCCGGCCAGCTCCAGCATGTGCTTGGCGCGGCGTTCCAGCCCAAAGGGGCCTTTCAGCGCCCCTTCGGCGGCAAGCCCGGCAGCGGCGCAGTTTTCCATGACGTTCAGAATGCGCTGCGCGCCCTCGCGGATGTGTTGTTCCGACTGGCCGGTGATGGCCATCTCGTTTTCAAGGATGATCAGCGGCAGGCTTTTGCCCGTGCTTTTCACTATTTCCAGCAGGCCGTTCATGGAATCGAACGCATGGACGGGGCGGCCTTTTTCCGGCGCTTTCCAGCCCTTCCACTGCAAAAAGCCGCCGCCCACGGAATAATATTCGCGCGAGGCCAGTTTTTTGTCGCCAGCCAGCATCTCAATGATCAGCACGTTGCTGAAGGGGGCCTTGATGGCGCCCTGTTCAAAGATGACGTCCGAATCCTTAAGGGGAATGCGCGCGGGCCCAAGGTTGATGGTGCGCGTTTCGCCCGGCTTCACAAAAAGGTTGTCCAAAAATTCGGCCTTGCAGGTGTCCGGTTCCTGCCCCAGCAGGCCCGCCGCCACGGCGCGGTCCGTGCCGTGGCCTTTGCCGGTGGCCGAGAGGCTGCCGTAAAGGTGCACCTTCACGGCGGTGGCCCTGGCAAGCTGATCTTGCGGCAGCGCGGCGCACAGGGAACGAAAGTTGTTGCCCGCCGCCATGGGGGCGATGGTGTGCGAGCTGGAAGGGCCGGGGCCGACCTTGAACATTTCGAACACGGTAATGTCTATGGGATTGGCGCAAACGGTTCCCGGTTTCCACAGCGGGTCGAACCCCGCGCGTGAAACCACGGGAAGGCAAAGGGCCGCACTGGTGACGGCCACGGATTGCAAAAAGCGACGGCGGTTGCAGGGCATGATGCTTCTCCCTTGTTATTTGGCTGCGTTGCGGGCCGAGGATTTGGGTTTTTTATAGGAAACAGGGCCTGTCGCGTAGTTGGTCTGTCGCAGCCAGAAATCGGAATACCCCAATTTTTGCGCCATTTTTTCCGGGCTGTTCAAAAAGCCCTGGCAATACCTGGCTACAAGTTGGGGGAAAAATGCCCGCCATGCGTCGCGGGCCGCTTCGGCCTGCGCGCGAAGCGCTTTGGCAAAGGCTTTTTGCGCCCTGGCCGGAGAAGCCGCCGCCGTGGAGGCCAATTCCTGTTGCAGGGCGGCCACCCGCGCGGCAAAGGCGCTTTCCATGCCCGCCGCTTTGTTCCGAATGTCTTTGGAAATGGCATCGTAGCGGGTGTTGGCGTATTCGCTCACCAGCGCATAGGTCCACCATGCGGAATCATCGGCATAGCGGCGTGTATCGCCGTTTTCATAGCCTGCGGGCATGGGGGCGACGGCCAGGGGCACAAACAGGGATTCCGCCGAAGGCGCGAGCGAGGTCCAGCAGACCAGCGCAAGAGGCTCTGGCGCGTTGGGCTGGTATTGGGCAATGGTGGTATAGCCCGTGTAGAACATGCCCATGGGGCGTTCCCAAGCGCCTTGCAGCTTGGCGGCGGGGGTTACGTCGCCGCTGGGGTCTTGGGGGCCGAGAAAACGGTTGGGATCGCCAAAGGGCCCGGCGGCCACACCCTTGGTGAGGTCAAATTCCGTGCCTTCATAATGGTCGCGGTGCATCCGCTTGAGGTCGTCTATGGTCAGCGGCTTGTCCGGCTTGACGGAGAAGGGATAGGCGCGCGTGGTGCCGCTTTCCACCCAGGCGGGCAGCTTCAGCGAGGGGGCCGCCAGCGAAAGCGCCCGCCACACGCGGCGCAGCGAATAATAGGGGTGGTTGTATTCGCCGTCGCTCACCGTGGTGAGCCAGTCCATAGGCTGCGCGGGGTTTTTGGGGCTGCGCATGTTATAGCGCTCAACCGTGGCGAAAAGGGTTTTGCCGTACATCTGGTCCGGGTTGCCGGGCACGATGTCGCGAATGCGAAATTCGTTGGCCGCCACAAAAAACTGCCCGTCCGGCACGCGCTGCGCCACCCACAGCCCACCGGTCCCCGCCGGGGAGGCAGCCATTTCCATGACCCATGCTTCGTTTTTGTCGGCCACTGGCAGGGTTTCACCCGTGCCGTAATAGCCATATGTTTCAATAAGTTCGCCCATCAGCGCAATGGCTTCACGCGCGGTTTTGCAGCGCTCAAGCGCAACACGGGCAAGCTCGGAGGAATAGAAAATACGCTTGCCCGGTTCCGCCGTGCAGGTGTTGTGCGCGCCGTCGGTGCATTCGCCAAACATGAGGCCGTGCTCGTTCATGATGCCGTAATTGCCGTCGATGTAGGCGAAGGTGTGGCGCACCTGGGGGATGAAGCCGATGGGAATGGAGCGCGGCGCGCCCTTGTGGGCATAGCCCGGCGCGCGGCCCGCATCGACAAGGCGCGGCACCAGAAACGTGTTGGTTGCGGGGTTGGGCTGCACCGCCACGGCGGAATCATACACCGGGCGTTTTGCGTCTTTCGGCCAGTCGCGCGCCGGAACAAAAACGATGGACTGGTCGCCGAGGTCGTTGTCGTCGGAATGGCTGACCATCACGGAGCCGTCGGCGCTGGCCCCCTTTGTGACGATGGCCGTCGTGCAGGCGGCGGCGGGGCTGGGCAGCCACGCGGGCAACAGCAGGGCCAGGGAACAACAGGCGGCAAGCAACGGATTCATGAAGCCTCCTTCGGTTGTGTGCGTGCGGTCGGGCTGGTTTTTTAGAGAAGGGCTGGCCTCGCCGGGTCGGTGGCGAATGCCGCCGCATTTTCGGCGCATTTGCACATGCCGGAGCGCACGGGTTACACGTGTTGCGCTACAATTGTTCCACGCCCGCAAGGCATGGAAGGAGCGATGCTTTCAGGAAACAGCACTGCTGTTTCCGCCTGAGCGGGCGGGAAATGCGGATATTTTTTCCCGCGCCGCGCACTGCATGAGTGCTGTATTCAGAATATGTGTTTTCTTTTTTTACAATAACAATCGTGATGCCGCAAGGAGCGGGCACGCTGTGTTGTGCTTTTTACAGGCAAAAACTATAGCTTTTTGTTCCGATAACGGTTATTGTTAAAACTATTCTCCGCACGAGTCCCACGGTCACGGCAGCCTTGAGCAGCCCCAGGCCGGGGGCGCGATTCCTTTTTCAAGCACCCTCATTCTCGACGGCCCGCGCCGCCACGGAGGTTTTTCATGCTTGCTTCTCCCTACAAAGAATTCCGTAAAGCCCTTGAGGACTTTATTCCCAAAGACCGCATTCACACCGACCCCTTGCGCATGCTGGCCTATGGCACCGACGCCAGCGTGTACCGGCTGATTCCCAAAATCGTGGTGGATGTGCTGGACGAGGCCGAGGTTGTGCAGCTGATGGGCTTGGCCGACCGCATGCGCGTGCCTGTCACGTTTCGTGCGGCGGGCACCAGCCTTTCGGGGCAGGCGGTTTCAGATTCCGTGCTGGTGCGCATTGGCAAGGGCTGGCGCAACTGGCGCGTGGGGCAAAATGCCGAGCGCATTACCCTGCAGCCCGGCATCATCGGTTCCGGGGCCAACAAGATTCTGGCGGAATTCGGCAAAAAAATCGGGCCGGATCCGGCCTCCATCGACAGCTGCTTTATCGGCGGCATCTTCGCCAACAACGCCAGCGGCATGTGCTGCGGCACCTCCGACAACTCTTATAAAACCGTTGTTTCCTCGCGCATGGTGCTTGCCGACGGCACGTTGCTGGACACGGCGGACGCCAAAAGCCGCGCCGCCTTTGCCAGAACCCACGGGCATATCCTGCAGGGGCTGAAAGACCTGCGCGAAAAAATCATGGGCAACCCGGAACTGGCCGACCGCATCCGCCGCAAGTTCAAGATCAAGAACACCACGGGCTACAGCCTCAACGCCCTGGTGGACTATGAAGACCCCTTTGAAATTTTGCAGCATGTCATGGTTGGCTCTGAGGGCACGCTGGGCTTTATTGCCGAAGTGACCTACCGCACCGTGGAGGAAGCCCCCTTCAAGGCTTCGGCGCTGCTGCTTTTGCCCACGGTCAAGGCCGCCTGCGACCTCGCCACCGCCGTGGCCGCTCTGCCCGTTTCCTCCGCCGAACTTATGGACAGGGCCTCGTTGCGTTCCGTTGAAGGCACCCCCGGCTTGCCCGAAGGCCTGGAAACGCTGGACGATGCCGTTTGTTCCCTGCTGGTGGAGACGCGCGCCTCCACCCGCGAACAGCTGGACAAAAACATTGCCGCCATCAACGCCGCCTTTGCCAGCGTGGATTTTGTGCGGCCCTATGCCTTTACCGACAAGCCGGAAGAATACAGCAAACTGTGGCTCATCCGTAAAGGCATTCTGGCCTCGGTGGGCGGCATGCGCCCCGTGGGCACCTCCATTGTTATTGAAGACGTGGCCTTTACTCTGGACAGGCTGGGCGAAGCCGCCACGGACCTGCAGGAGCTTTTTTCCCGGCACGGCTATGCGGTGGCCCCGCTCTTCGGCCATGCCAAGGACGGCAACCTGCACTTTGTGTTCTGGCAGGACTTCGGTTCTCCGACCGAGGTGGAGCGCTACAAGGGCTTTATGAGCGATTTCAGCAAGCTTGTGACGGAGAAATACGACGGCTCGCTCAAGGCGGAGCACGGAACGGGCCGCAACGTGGCCCCCTTTGTGGAGCTGGAATGGGGCGCGCAGGCCTATGCCATCATGAAATCCATCAAAGGCCTGCTGGATCCCAAAAAGATTCTCAATCCCGGCGTGCTGCTCAACGACGACCCGCAGGGGCACCTCAAAAATCTCAAGCCCCTGCACCCGGCCGACGAGCTGGTGGACAAATGCATGGAGTGCGGTTTTTGCGAATCCGTGTGCCCCTCGCGCGACCTCACCCTCACGCCGCGCCAGCGCATCACGGTTTACCGCGAAATATGCCGCCTGCGCGAGGAAGCGCCCAAGAGCGCCGAACTGAAGCAGCTGGAAAAATCCTATGAATACATGGGCAAGGAAACCTGCGCGGCCGACAGCCTGTGCCGCCCCCGCTGCCCGGCAGGGGTGGATACCGGCGTGTTCATCAAAAGCCTGCGCAAAAAGGACGTGGGCAGCGTGGCCCATGCCGTTGCCGGAAGCATCGCGGACCACTTCGCGGGCACCTGGAAAACCATGTCGCTCATGCTCAACGGCGTGGACGCCCTGCACCGCGTGCTGGGCACCTCCTTCATGAGCAACGGTTCGCGCCTGCTGCGCTGTCTGACCTTCAACAAGGCGCCGCTGTGGAATAAGAACATGCCCAAGGGCGGGAGCGCCGTTTATCTGCCCACGCCCTATTCGGGCAACAGCAAGAAAGTGGTCTATTTCCCCAGCTGCATTGCGCGCAATATGGGCCCCGGCGAGGAACACGGCGACCGCAGAACGGAGCCGGAGGCCGTTATCAGCGTGCTGCTCAAGGGCGGCTACGACGTTATTCTGCCCAAGGATCTGGAAAAGCTGTGCTGCGGCATGGCCTTTGCCAGCAAGGGCCTGACCGACGCCGCGCACAAGAAGGAACAGGAGCTCGAAAAAGCCCTGCGTGAAGCCAGCAACAACGGCGAATACCCCGTGCTGTGCGAAACCAGCCCCTGCCTGCTGCACATGCAGCAGACGCTCGACCCGGCCATAAAGCTGGTGGAACCCGTGCAGTTTATTCTTGAGAACATGCTGGACAGCCTCAAGCTCAAAAAGCTGCCCAAAACCGTGGCCCTGCACGCCACCTGCTCCATGCGCAAAATGGGGCTGGAAGGCAAGCTCGAAGAACTGGCCCGCATGTGCGCCGAAAACGTCATCGTGCCCGAGGGCATCAACTGCTGCGGCTGGGCGGGCGACAGGGGCTTTACCCATCCCGAGCTCAACGAATCCGCGCTCAAGGGCCTGCGCATGCAGGTGAGCACCTGCGAGGTGGGCTATTCCTCAAGCCGCACCTGCGAGATAGGCCTTTCGCTGCACGGCGGCATTCCCTATTACTCCATCATCTTCCTGGTTGACGAAGCCAGCCGCTGACAAAAAACCTCGGGCGGCCCCCGCAAAAGGGCCGCCCGAGGCGAATGTTGCCGGCTCCGGCGTCAGCCCCGCCCTGCGGGGCAGGCGCAACGCGGGCCTTACGACTGCTTGCGCTTGAACATCTTTTCCAGCTCGGCTGCGCCCCAGCGCAGCACGCAGGGGCGGCCGTGCGGGCAATATTCCCGGTCCGGCGTTTCCAGCCATTGTTGCAGCAGCCCGGCGGCTTCGTCGTCGGCCAGGCGTTGCCCGGCCTTGATGGCCCCCTTGCAGGACATGGAGATGAACATGTCCGCCAGGTCGTCTTTGCGCCCGGCCAGCGCCTCGCGCAAAAAGTCCCTGGCCTCGGCGCGGGAAAGCACCGGCGGCATGGCGGTTACGCGCAGGCTGCCGCTTGCGGCCTCCAGCGTGAAACCCAGGGATTCGAGCCTGGGGCGCAGTTCAAAAAGACGTTCCGTTTCAGCCGGGTGCAGGGGCATTTCCAGCGGCAGCGCCAGCAATTGCCCTGATCCGGCAAAACCGCCCCGCCGCAACCGGGCATAGAGCACCCGCTCGTGCGCGGCGTGCTGATCCAGCAACAACAACGCGCCGGACGCGTCGCGCAGCACCAGATAGGTAAGCGCCACCTGTCCCAGATAAACAAACTGACCCACGGACAACGGCCCGCGCTCGTGCGGCGCGGCGGCGGTTTCCGGCCCGTATTCCCGCGCTGGAGCTGTGGTTTCTCCGGCCAGGCCGTCAATGTTCGCGCCGGGCGCATAGTCCAGCGCCGCTTCCGCCAGGCCCGGCTCCGCAGTATTGGGCACGAGCAGCGCCGCATCGTGGCGCTTGGCGTCCGCCTGCCAGGGCGCGGCGGTTTCCGTTGCGCCGGGGAAGGCATTGTTTGTGTCGGCTTCCGGCGCGGGCTGGGCAGCCATTCCGGCAAGGCTCGCTTGCCAGGGGCCTTCGCCCGCCGGTGTTTCATCGGCCTCCTGCCGCCGGATGAGCGGCGGGTTGTCCAGGCTGCCCCAGAAGCCTTGCGGCCGGGCTGCCTCCGGCGGCGTGCCGGGCATGGGGGCTGGCTGGGCGGCCTCCGCGCCTGCGTTTTGCCCGTTTTGCCCCGCTGTTTCGGGCCACAGGTTTTCGGCCACGTCATATGAGGTGAGCAAGGCCCCCTGCACGGCGTGCAGCACGGCGGAAAACACGGCGGATTCGTCACGGAAGCGCACTTCGGATTTGGCCGGGTGTACGTTCACGTCCACCTCCGCCGGGTCAAGCTCCACAAACAGCGCCACCTGCGGAAAATCGCGGCTGGTCATGCGGCCTTTGTACGCCTCGCGCACAGCGGCCAGCAGGCGTTTATCCGTTACGGAGCGGCCATTGACGAAAAACAGCATGCGGTCGCCGCGCGGCTGGCTCACATTGGGCAGGGCGGCCAGGCCGTGGGCGCGGATGCCGTGGCGCACGCCGTCAAAGGGGCGCAGAGCCTCCACGATCAGCCGGGGCCAGAGCACGGCCAGGCGTTCGGCCAGGGTTTGACCGGGCAGAAAGCGCAAAACCTCGCGCTCGCCCGCGCTGAGGCGCAGCCCAACGGCGGGGCGGGCCAGCGCCAGCCGCGCCAGCCAGTCCTGGGCGCGTTTGAACTCGGTGGAGGGGGTCTTTAAAAATTTCAAGCGCGCTGGTATGTTGGAAAAAAGGTCGCGCACTTCTACCTGTGTGCCCCGGTGCAGGGCCGCGGGAGCGGAAACCGTGAGCACGCCGTGCTCCACCTCAACGCGGTGCGCCGTGGGCTGCCCATCCGGTCCGGCCACCGCCGAGGTGATGGAAAAACGGGAAACCGAAGCGATGCTGGGCAAGGCCTCGCCCCGAAAACCGTAGGAATTGATATGTTCAAGATCGGCAAGGCTGGAAATTTTGCTTGTGGCGTGGCGGGTGACGGCCAGCTCAAGATCAGCGGCGGGGATGCCGCAGCCGTCGTCCTGCACGCGGATGAGGCTTTGCCCGCCGTTTTCAAGGCAAACGTCGATCTGCGCGGCGTCGGCATCAAGGCTGTTTTCCACCAGTTCTTTAAGCACGCTGGCAGGCCGCTCCACCACTTCACCGGCGGCGATCTGGTTGCGCAATTCAGGCGGTAGCAAACGGATATGACGATAATTTTCAGGCATGGGTCCAGTGTATTCGGGCCGGCTTCGCAAGGCAAGCGGCGTGGCCGCAGGCGTGTGCGCGCCTGCGGGTGGCGCACAAATTCCAGGTCGGGGGCTTGCCTTGGCGCTCGCTGTGCTTATCTTTGGAAGGCAAGGCTGCGACTGCGCGCCGCCAGACAGATGGAGGCACGCAAGGCCAGCCGGGAGGTTACCATGCAAAGCAACGCCATCAGGTCCATAGCCGAACCCCTGCGCGGCACCCCGGTGCCCACGGGATACGATCCGGAACTGCTGTATGTGGAATGCGCCCATTGCGGTTCGCCCGTCATGTGGGAACACGGCAAGGCCACACATATTCTTAAGCTGGCGGGCATCGACCCTCTTGAACTTGATGCTTCCTGCCTGCTGGTCACCGACGGCTGCCCCATGTGCAGCGGCAGCAAGGACCAGTACACCGTGCAGATTTTCAGGGTCAGCGGCGAAGCGCAGACGCGCCGCCCGCCATTTTTCGGCAACGCGTAGCCAGCGCGGGTTTACCCCGCCCGCGTAAACCCCAGCAAAAGGTCGCCGGTTCATGTGCCCGGCGGCCTTTTTGTTTGGGCGGCGGTTTTTTCGGCGCGGGAATGGCCCCGCGCGGGCTGTTCCCGTTGGCGCGGCTTTGGGCTATGCTCTGCGCCACGCAGCGCGCCTTGTTTCAATGCCCGGTGCGATGGCCTGTTGTTTCGGCGTGTTGCGTTGTTTGCTGGGACCGCCTGGCCCCTTGCGTAGCCGTATGTTTTTTGGGCGGGGCTTGCCTGCCGGATAGTGGATCAGAGAGAGGAGACTGCCAGAATGGATGCATCCGCACAGGGGAACTTCGGCGTGTTGTTCGACCACGGTCGGCATGCGCGCATTGGCCTGCCGGAGGCGGTCTTCTGCGAGGGCAAACCCCAGCAGGCCGTGCTGGCCTTGCTGGAAGCGCACGCGGGCAACGCCGCCCCCATACTCTTTACGCGTTTGAGCGCCGAGGTTGTTGCGGCCGCTCCGGAGCATGTTCGCGCGCAATATGATTATCACCCGCTTTCGCGCACGGCTTTTACCCGCGCCATGCCCTCGGAAAAACAGGGCAAGGTCGCCGTGGTTTCCGCTGGCACGGCCGACGGCGCGGTGGTTTGGGAGGCGGCGCGCACGCTGGAATATCTGGGCATTGGCCACCACGTTTTTGAAGACAACGGCGTGGCCGGGCTGTGGCGGCTGACCGCCAACCTTGACGAGCTGGCCCAGGCCGATGTGGTGATTGTGGTCGCCGGGCTTGACGCGGCCCTGGCCTCAGTTATGGGCGGGCTGACGCCCCGGCCCATCTTTGCGGTGCCCACGTCCGTGGGCTACGGCATGGCGCGGCAGGGCAAAACGGCGCTTTCCTCCATGCTGGTGAGCTGCGCTCCCGGCGTGGGCGTTATGAATATCGACAACGGCTACGGCGCGGCCTGCGCCGCCGCCAGGGTCATCAACCTTCTCAATTTGCGGCGGAATCCCCATGAGTGAACACAACCACGCCGCGACAGGCGACCACGCGCACGAGCACCACGGTCATGAGCATCACGGTCATGAGCAGCAGGGTCATGAGCAGCAGGGTCATGAGCATCACAACCATGACCATCATGAGCCGCATGACCATGCGCATCACGCCCATGATTTACCCGTGCTGGCGTCCGAATTGCCAGAGGGGCGCATTCTGACGGTGCGCGCGGGTTGCGGCCTTTCCGGCGACATCATGCTGGCGGGGCTGGCGGCCCTGGCCGGGCTGGACAACGCCGCCCTGAGCGACGTGACGGAAGAGTTGCAGGTTCCCGCCCTGCGCGGCGTGCTGCAGCTGGAGCAGCGGCAGGTCAACAACATCGCGGGCGTGGGCTGCCGCATCAGCCTGCCTGATGAACACGCCCACAGAACCCTGGCCGACGTGCTGCGCATTGTGGAGCAAAGCCGCATGCCCGACGAAGCCCGGGCAATGGCCGCGCGGGCTTTTGAAATTTTGGCCGAAGCGGAGGCGGCGGTTCACGGCGTGCAGGCCCAGAACGTGACCTTTCACGAGGTGGGCGCGCTGGACAGCATTCTGGATATCTGCCTTGTCTGCCGCATTTTTACCCTGCTCGATCCCGTGGCGTTCATTTGCAGCCCGCTGCCGCTGGCCGACGGCGTTATCCACTGCGCCCACGGGGTCACGCACGCGCCCGCCCCGGCGGTGTTGCGCATGCTTGAGGGCATTCCCGTGCGCGATTTTTCCGGAACTGGCGAAACCGTCACGCCCACGGCGCTGTGCCTGCTCCGCGCCATGAAGGCCGGGTTTGGCGGGTGGCCCGCCATGACGGTAAGCGCCAGCGTCATCAGCTATGGCGCCAAGGTTTTTGCAAACGCGCCCAACGGCGCGGTGTGGGCCTTGGGCCAGCGGGGGAACACGCGCCGCTAGGCGCGCTGGTCTTCGCAATTGTTCGCGTGTCCGCCATTGGCGGCGAAGGGGCCGCCCCCGCCAGCCCCGCCCCCCCTCCGGTTTTTTTGGTGCGTTCTTCGTCCGCTGG
>Ga0183101_1000542_pt3 | contig 32628 bp, 30 predicted proteins | sample Biomet3_FD_127790 | JGI IMG/M metagenome (GOLD analysis project Ga0183101, IMG submission 127790) | Microbial communities from bioreactor (seeded with sewage sludge) at LBNL, California, USA - Biofuel metagenome 3 | ecosystem: Engineered > Bioreactor > Anaerobic > Unclassified ...
GAGGGTGGCTTTCAACAAGGCTTGCGTGGGTAATTTTTACAAATTGTCCCTTTTCGCGGAGCTCGTCAATATTTTTAACCCCGCAGTAACCCATTGCGGCTCGCAGTCCGCCGACAAGCTGAAAAACTACTTCGCTGAGTTTGCCGCTGTAAGGCACGCGGCCTTCAACGCCCTCTGGTACTAATTTTTTGGCGTTTTCCTGGAAATATCTGTCGCCGCTGCCCGCCTTCATGGCAGCAGAAGAGCCCATTCCGCGGTAAGATTTAAAAGCTCTGCCGTTATAAATAATATTTTCCCCTGGGCTTTCCAAAGTGCCCGCAAACAAAGAGCCTATCATACAGGTGCTTGCACCCGCGGCTATTGCTTTTGCAATATCGCCTGAATATTTTATGCCGCCGTCGGCTATAACGGGGATATCATATTTTGCAGCAACTTTTGCACAGTCGTAAATTGCCGTAATCTGCGGCATACCGATGCCCGCTATAATTCTTGTTGTGCAAATTGCGCCCGGACCTATGCCAACTTTTATTGCGTCAACGCCTGCATTTATTAAATCTTCAGCCGCGGCCGCCGTCGCTATGTTGCCCGCGATAAGCTGGCAGGAAGGAAAAACGGATTTTATTTTTTTGACGGCTTCCAAAACCCCTTTGCTGTGCCCGTGGGCGGTATCAAGCACCAAAACATCCGCGCCCGCGCTCAAAAGCTGTTCGGCTCTGCCCTGCATATCTTTTGTAACGCCCAGCGCCGCGCCGACAAGCAGGCGGCCTTTGTCGTCTTTTGCCGACAGAGGATACAAAATGCCTTTTTCTATATCTTTAACGGTAATAAGCCCGCGCAGAATAAAATTGTCGTCAACAAGCGGAAGTTTTTCAACTTTTTTGCTCTTCAAAATTTCTTTTGCTTCTTTAAGAGAAGTACCTACAGGCGCGGTAACAAGATTGTCCTTGGTCATTATATCGGCAATTTTTTTGGAAGAATCGGTTTCAAAACGCATATCGCGGTTTGTTATTATGCCGATAAGTTTGCCGCCATCTTCAACCACGGGCACGCCCGAAATTTTATATTTAGCGGAAAGTTCTCTTGCGTCCTGCAAAGTATTATCTTTTGTAAGAGAAAACGGATTTGTTATCACGCCGTTATCGCTTCTTTTTACTACGTCAACCTGCGCGGCCTGCTGCTGCGCGGTCATATTTTTGTGGATTATGCCGATTCCGCCTTCGCGCGCAATGGCAATGGCAAGTTTGGCCTCTGTAACGGTGTCCATGCCGGCGCTTATAAGCGGAATATTAAGTTTAATTTTTTTGGTAAGGCGGGTATTTGTTTTAACGTCTTTTGGCAGCACTTCGGAATGCTGCGGTATAAGCAACACGTCATCAAACGTCAATCCTTCTTTAGCGAACTTTTCCATAATCCTCCGTCCGCCCGAAGAAAACGCGTTTTATTTTCCCAATTCTTTTGAGCGTTTTATACAGGCGTCCATAGCTTTTTTATAAAGTTTAAGCAGAGCGTCGTCAGCATCAAAAATTTTTATTGCGGCCTCGGTTGTGCCGCCGGCAGTTGCTATGCGCGCGACCGCTTCTTCCAAAGTTCCACCGCCGTTTGCAAAAATAAAAGCGCTGCCCAAAAGAACATTTGCCGCTATTTTTTGTGCAAGTTCTTTTTGTATGCCGTATTTTTCGGACGCGCGCTGAAGCGCCAAAGCCGAAGCGTAAACATACGCGGGGCTGCTGCCTCCAACTGCGGTAATAATGTGCAAATCGTCTTCTTTCTTAACCCAGAAAGCAAGGCCCGTCTGCGACATAAGTTTAAAGCAAAAATCTTTTTGTTTTTTGTTCGCGGAAGAATTTGCAAACATACCGCTGACGCCCAAACCTTCGCTTACGCCCATATTAGGCATAATGCGAACGACAGGCAGTTTAAACGGAAAAGCGCTTTCTATAAATTTGACTGTTTTGCCCGCGACTATAGAAAGTATAACGGTATTCTTATCCGCCAAAAATGTCGCCTGAGAAGCGGCTTCTTTCAAAACGTTGGGCTTTACCGCGAAAACAATAAGTTTTGCCTTGGCAGAGTCTTTCAGGCAGGAAACATCTTTGTCGCAGGCAATGCCCTGTTTTTTATAAATTTTTAAAAGTTCGGCTTTATGCTCCGCCGCAAAAACTTCTTCTTTGCGGACAAGACTGCTGCCGACCCATGCTTTAAGCAGGGCTCCGCCCATATGTCCGCAGCCTACAAAAATTATTTTATATGATTTCATTTTCTTACCTGTCCGCTGCCGCGCACTTTATATTTAAAGGTAACCAACTGCTCAAGCCCGACTGGGCCGCGCGCATGAAGTTTGCCTGTTGAAATGCCTATTTCCGCGCCCATACCGAACTCTCCGCCGTCGCAGAACTGGGTTGAAGTATTGTGCATCACAACCGCGCTGTTTACGGTATTTAAAAACTCTTCGGCTGCTGCGGTATTATCCGTAATTATGGCTTCTGTGTGATCGGAACCGTACTTGCGAATGTGAGCGCAGGCTTCCTGCACGCCGCTTACGGCTTTGGCCGAAATTATGGCATCAAGATACTCTGTTCCCCAATCTTCTTCCGTCGCGGAAGGCAGCTGAGGCATAAAAGATTTTATAAATTCGTCCGCGCGGACTTCGCACCCAGCCGCGGAAAGAGCATTTATTATTTTGGATATTTTTTCTTTGCCGAGTTCTTTATCAACAAGCAAAGTTTCAGTCGCTCCGCAGATTGAAGTGCGTCTGAGTTTTGCGTTTATCAAAACTTTTATTGCCATATCCATATTTGCGTCTTTATGAATATAAGTGTGACAAATGCCGTTTAAATGTTTAAAAGTGGGTATAGGTCCGCAGGAAACTTTTTCTATAAGTTTTTTGCCGCCGCGCGGAATTATGACGTCTATGCAATCTTTCTGTTTCATGAGTTCGTCAACCGCCTCATGATCTTTTACTGGCACAAGCTGGACCGAATCCGCGGGCAGGCCTGCTTTGACAATGCCTTTTTTAAGGCAGTCATATATTGCAAGGCAGGAGTTTAAACTGTCCCCGCCGCAGCGGAGTATGGTTGCGCTGCCGGCCTTAAGACAAAGTGAAGAAGCGTCTGCACAGACGTTTGGCCGCGCCTCAAAAATTACGCACAAAACGCCCAAAGGTATTGTAATACGCTCTATTTTAAGCCCGCTGGGGACCTGCCACGAAGCAAGCGTTTTGCCTACGGGATCGGGAAGAGCGGCAATTTCCCTCATGCCCTTTGACATCAGGGCTATGCGCTGGTCATTAAGAGTAAGCCTGTCTTTAAAAGACGAAGGCTTGCCCTGGGTCATATGTTCAAGGTCAATTTTGTTGGCTTTTAAAATTTCTTCTTTGCCTGCGTCAATTTGATCAGCGGCAAAAAGCAAAGCGTTATTTTTTTGTTCGGAAGACGCCGCGGCAAGAACAGGCGCGACATTTTTGGCATTAAGCGAAATATCCCTAATTAACTTTTGAAGCATACTTGCCCTCCGCGGCAAACCAAGTGCATTTTTGACCGCTTAACAGGCGGCGCACAGGGTAAAGTTCTTTGCCGGTAGTTATAACCATATTGCAACCTATACCAAGGCAAAGCTGCCCAGCTATAAGTTTGCTTCTCATGCCGCCGGTGCCTAAAGCGCTCTTTGTGGGAGAAGCCATTTTTTCTATTTCGGGCGTAATTTTTTTGATAATCGGATAAAATTGAGCCTTAGGATTTTCTTTCGGGTCCTGCGAATACAAACCGTCAATATCGGAAAGCAAAACCAAAATATCCGCACCCACCATTTGAGCGACTATCGCGCTGAGGCGGTCGTTATCGCCGAATTTGATTTCTTCGGCCGTAACGGTATCGTTTTCGTTGATTATAGGAACGGTATTCATTTCTAAAAGGGTTTTAAGAGTGGCGACGGCATTTATATATGTATGCTCGTCGTTGGCGTTTTCCTGCGTCAAAAGGACCTGCGCGGCATTTATTTTTTTAATGCCCAAAATTTGTTGGTAAAGAGTTGAAAGCTCTATCTGCCCGACGGCGGCCGCGGCCTGCTTTTGGCTGAGGTTAAGTTTCTGAAGGCCAAGATGAAGGCTGCGTCTGCCCAATGCAACCGCGCCGGAGGACACTATAACCGCTTTTTTGCCTTTCAGCATAAGATCGCGGATTTCTTCGGCCAGAGAATCCACCCAGTCCGTGCGTATGCCGTTCTGGTCCACTATAAGGGAAGAACCGACTTTAAACACCACCGTATTGGCTTTTTCAAATAATTGTTGGGATATATTGGCCATATTTCCGCCTCAATTATATTATATCAATTAGAATAAAAAGGCGCAGAAATGCCGATATCTCAAACCTGCAATCTGTTTTTTAAATTTAAAACCTTAAAAGATTGACAGAAGTATTGTTTTATTGCATAATAGTAACAGTTACTATTACTGATTAAGATATGAGATATTCAAAACAAAGAGAATTGATTTTAGCCACGCTTAAAAAGCACCCCGTGCACCCCACGGCGGACGCTCTTTATGCAATGCTCAAAAAATGCAACCCCGCCTTAAGCCTGGGCACGGTTTACAGAAATCTTAATCTTCTGGCAAAAGAAGGAACAATTCTGCGGCTTAAAGGCATAGACGGCAGCGAGCACTTTGACCATAATGTATTCCCGCATTGCCATTTTATATGCGAAAGATGTTCGGAAGTTGAAGACGTGGCTCTGCCCCAAAAATTTACGGAAGTACTGAAACAGTTTAAAAAAGGTTACCGCGTAAACGCCTGCGAAGTCGTTCTGCGCGGCATCTGCAGCACTTGTAAGCATAAAACAGGAGATAAAAAATGAAACTTAAAGGAACTAAAACGGAAAAGAATCTTATGACGGCGTTCGCCGGAGAATCACAGGCGAGAAATAAATATACTTATTATTCCAAAAAAGCTAAAGAAGAAGGGTATATCCAGATAGCAAAAATATTCAAAGATACCGCAAAAAACGAAAGAGAACACGCAAAACTTTGGTTTAAATTCATAAAAGGCGGAGATATCCCCACCACTTCCGACAATTTGCAGGACGCGGCCGCAGGCGAACATTATGAGTGGACAGACATGTACGCAAACTTTGCAAAAGAAGCAGAAGCAGAAGGCTTTAAAGATATAGCCTTTCTGTTCCAAAAAGTTGCCGAAATAGAAAAAACTCACGAAGAAAGATATAAAAAACTTTTTGAAAACGTTACCCAAAAGAAAGTTTTCCAAAAAGACGGCAAAGTGCTGTGGCAGTGCAGCAACTGCGGATTCATTTACGAAGGCGACAAAGCCCCCGAAATCTGCCCCGTGTGCAAATATAAAAAAGCATACTTTGAAATAAGAAAAATAAACTATTAAAACTAACGTTATTAAACAAGTCCGCGGGAGAAGCAAAACCCGCGGATTTTTTTGTTTTTATAACATTTTTGTAACATAAAGACCTTCTGCAGCAATATGATATAATACAGTTAGTTTTATATATTCACGCGCGCGTGCGCACAGCGGAGAATTTATGTTTAAAAAATTTAATATTTTTGCCTTTATTATCACGGCTGCCGCAGTTTTGCCTTTTGCATATGCGGCCGCAGCAACAAATGTTACGGACGAAGCAACGCTTAATACGGCCCTTGCTGATACATCTGTAACAGAAATTGACGTACAATCTGATTTAAATATAACCGCAGCTCACACTATAGACAGAGAACTGGTTTTAAAAAGCGTTCCCCCTGCAGGCAGCACGGCAACCCAGTTTACTTTAACAGGAAACGGAACAACCCCTCTTTTGAATATAACCGCCCCAAAAGTAACAATTACTGATTTAGGTTTTAAAAGCGGCATGGCCGCAGTTTCTTCAGACACGGCGCGCGGCGGAGCAATAAACATAAATATCACAACCCCTCCTGCTTCACCTTCTTTAATTTCAACGACAACAATTTCGGGCTCTGATTTTGAAAACAACATATCTTCCGTAACCGCAAACGGGGACGCAACCTCTCAGGGCGGGGCAATCTATATAAACGATTCTTATGACGTTATTATATCCTCTTCAACATTTAAAACTAATATATCAACAGCAACTTCAACAGGCGGCACAGCAACGGCAAACGGCGGCGCAATTTATAACGCAGGAAGCGGAAATGTCCAGATAAACAATTCTGATTTTGAACAAAACAGCGCAGGCAACGGCGGCGCAATTTATAACACAGGAGACGGACTTTCCCTTAAATCTTCAACATTCTCAAAGAATACGGCAACAAACGGCGGCGCTTTATACAGCACAGGGAAAATAACGGCGACAGGGCTTTCTTTCACGGAAAATACCGCTGCGCAAAACGGCGGCGCGGTATATATTGACAGCTCAGATGCTAAAATAAGCAATTCCTCTTTTACTTCAAACTCCGCTGTAAACGGAGGCGCGCTTTATAACAACTACGTTGCAACTCTCTCTAAAACAGTTTTCAGTTCAAACACCGCTACAGGCAACGGCGGAGCCATTTATAACGCAAACGGTTTAGAGTCTGAAAATTATTTTACTGCTACATACAACTCTGCCGTAAACGGCGGGGCGCTTTACAACAAAGGAACGGCAGACTTTGTAAAAGCAACATTTAAGAATAATACGGCTTCAGGTAACGGCGGCGCAATTTATACCGATGGAGAGTACGACGGAACGATATATATTATTGGCGGAGCCGATTTTAACAACAACACCGCAACAGGCGGACGCGGCGGCGCAATTTATGCTGACGGAAGAGTACTTGTTTCTCTTATGTCTTTATCAGGTATAAACTTTACGGGCAACACCGACAGCACGGGCGCAAACGCAATATATATGCAAAACGGGGCCGTTTTGAACCTTAACGCCGTAGATTCTTCAATAAACTTCTATGACCCGATAGCAAGCGATAATACCACAGAAATTAACATAAACGGAACATATGCGGAAAACCCTGATATAAGCCCTATAATGTTACAGGGCACCAACTCAGTTAACTTTTATACCGATATTCCGGATTATAAAGGCGCTTTAAATATATACGGCGGCACAATCGGCGCATTTGCGGATATGACTTTTAACACTTCATCTTTTACCATGACAAACGCAAATTTCAACATGGTCAATAATGCAATAAACAGCCTGACCATCGCTTCGCCTTACACGCAAACAGGAAAACTTGGCCTTTCTATAGATATGGACCTGAGAACAGGGACCTCGGATACCATTGAAGCAACAGGCACAATGAGCGGCACCAGTAAAACCTTGGACGTAAAACAAATCAATATACTTAAAGACTCGTCAACTGCGTCCACCGCACCTATTACCGTATCCTCAAGCTTTGATATCGTGTTTGACACCGCCGAAAAATATTACGGCCCGATATTTGAATACGCGCTTTCTCAGCCGGATTCTCACACGGTAGTGGCCACCAAGACAAACCATTTTACTCCGCTTGTTCTTGCCGCGCCCATAGCACAGAATACGGCAATGATGTCAAACGTCGCAATAAGCGATTCCCTTCTGAACAGGCTGGGCGTTATGCTTAGTAAAGACGGACGCTTTTACAATGCAAAAGACAGCTATAATTTTTCAAACTATGATGCGGCGGGACAAAGGAAATCTTACGTTACCCAGGATATCACGCAGAAAGACTATTACGCAACCTGGTTTGTGCCTTACGGCGCGCAGCAGAAAACCGATTTTGCCAATGACCTTAATGACGTAAAGAATAACGCATACGGTGCTAATGCTGGTGTTGATATGCCTGTCATAAGCATCGGCGACGATATAGGCATTATTCCCACCGTATTTGCAGGTTACGGCGGAAGCAGACAAACTTACGAAGATTTAACCTCAACCAAAGATTCCATTGTCGGCGGTCTTATGGCTACGCTTTATGTGCCGTATTTCTATATATCGGCAGAAGGCCACGTTACCAGCGGCAAACAAATTTCAACTTTCCGCCAGTACAGAGATACTTTTGACATCTTTACGGCAAGCTCTTCGGCAAAAGCCGAACTTATGCTGCCGCTGTTCTGGGGATTTACGCTGCAGCCTTACGTAGCCGCTTTTTATAACTTTGTAAATACTCAGAATTATCAAACGCAGATAGGCGCGCCGATCACTCCGGAAAATTACACAAACGTTCAGGTTACGCCCGGTATCAAACTTGCGGCAGATATCGCCTCCTGGAGGCCTTATGCCTCCTATGCTTACGCCCACAACGCTTATAATGACGCCAAGATAAACATTGAAGATTTCACTCTGCCCGAATTTAAACCCAAAGATTATGCGGAATATTCTTTCGGCTTGCAAAATACCTTCTTTGACACATATTCCGGTTACGTACAATATACCGGATATGCCGACGGTATGAGCGGTTACGCTTTGCAAATGGGTTTGAGAGGATATTTGGATTTTTAGGATTGTTAAATGAAGACGCAAATTAAAATAATCGGCTTTGACGGGGACGATACCCTGTGGCAAAACGAAACTATTTTTACCAAAGCCCAGAAGCATTTTTACGGTTTGCTCAAAGATTTTGCCCCCAAAGAAGCCATAGCGCAGCAGCTTTATAAAAACGAAACAGAAAACCTTGCGCTTTACGGCTACGGCATAAAAGCGTTCACGCTTTCAATGATACAGACAGCAGCCGAAGTCAGCAACTGCCGCGTAAGCGCGCAAACCGTAAATAAAATTTTGCAAACCGGCAAAAAGATGCTGCAGGAACCGGTCGTGATGATTGACGGGGCCGAAAGCACGCTTAAAGCTTTATACAAAAAATACAATCTGGTCGTGGTAACAAAAGGCGACCTTTTGGACCAGGAAAGAAAAGTGGGCAAATCCGGAATCAGCAAATACCTGCACCACATAGAAATTTTGAGCGAGAAAGACCGCCAAAGCTACCGCAAACTTATCAAAAGGCTGGGTATAAAACCCGAAGAATTTTTGATGGTCGGCAATTCCCTTAAATCAGACGTTATGCCTGTTTTACAAATCGGCGGGAAAGCGGTTTATGTGCCGTTTTTTGAAACCTGGCAGCATGAAGCAGGCGGCAAAGAACCATCAGAAAACAAGAATTTCTATAAAGCAAAAAATATTTCCGAAATAATAAAACTTCTTAAATAGCATGGAACGCAAGCAACTGTCTTTATTCAAACTTTTTTTAATATTCGCCAAGATAAGCATTATGACCTTCGGCGGCGGATATGCCATGTTGCCCATTATGCGTAAAGAAATCATAGAAAAGCGCGGCTGGATGAGCGATAAAGAATTTATGGATTTCTTTGCCATATCGCAAATGACCCCGGGAGTGGTGGCGGTTAACGCCGCTTCAATGATAGGTTACCAACAAAGGGGAATTGCTGGCGCAATATGGGCCACGATAGGCGTGGTTACTCCGTCAATATTATTTATATACCTAATCGCATCAACAATGAGCTTCTGGCTGAGCCAGCAGCTTATCTTGCAGGTATTTACGGCTTTAAAAATAGGCGTTTGCGTGCTTATACTAAACGCAGTCTTCCCGTTTTTTAAAGAAGGACTTAAAAACGCTTTCGGAATAATTTTATTTTCTTTCGTTTTGATAGGTTTTATGTTCTTTAAAATTTCCCCCGTCCTGATAGTAATACTCTGCGGCGCGGCGGGTATAATACGCGGGCTTTCCTGCAAGAGGAAAATATGATTTATCTGCGCTTATATTGGGAATTTTTAAAAATAGGAACTTTCGCCTTAGGCGGGGGCCTTGCAACGCTGCCGTTTTTGTATCAGCTGGCTTATAAAACTGCCTGGTTTACCACGGCAAACGTTACGGATATGCTTGCAATTTCTCAAATTTCCCCTGGCCCGCTGGGCGTTAATATGGCATCTTACGCAGGCTTTCACGTAATAGGATTTTTGGGTGGAGTAATCGCAGTATTCGGCTTAGTAACATCTCCAGTAATCGTTATTGTTCTGATAGCCAAAACATTAAAAAAGTTTTCAAAGAACAAATATGTTCTTGCGGCTTTTGAAGGCTTAAGGCCCGCAGTCTGCGGACTTATTACCGTCGCGGTATGGGAAACCGTCAAAAGTGCACTTTTAAACACAAAACTTTTTGAGCAAACCCACAGTTTGTATGATTTACTCTCATTAAAAAGTTTTATATTTTTCGCAATTCTTCTGTTTCTTACCAATAAATATAAAAAGCACCCGTTGTTTTATATAGCATTAAGCGCGGCGGTCGGATTATTTATAAAATTCTGATTTTATCTCTTGCCGTACGCTTTCCGCCAACGAAAACCATCTAAAATTTTGCCATAACTTATTTACTCACCTTAACTATTCGCAAATAAACACATAAAAATTAAGTCGTATCTTATTTGTTTTTATGTTTTAAAACTCCCGCGGCAGGAAGTTTCTTGCCGATTTCGCGCTATCTTTCGTAATTGTCATTTTTAAGAGATTATAGGGCGGTCTTGTTTGAGCAATAACCGACAGGCTTTTTACAAAAAGCCTTTGTCGGTTGTTGCGAGTTGCCGCCCGCTCTTAAAAATGGCGATTACGGGCGCATATGAGGCAAAAACTTCTTCCGCAAAAAAGAGAATATTTTAAAGTAGTTTTTTACACGTTGTGCGATAAAGAAATAAATAGGTAAGTTGTTTGTAGTTTAACTATTGCCGTTCAATGAAGAAATAAATAAAAAGGTAGTTTGTCGTTTTTGCTTGTCTTTCAATAATAAAATTAAATAAAAATGCCGTTCCAAAATTTAACCTAAATAAAAAAGCCCCCTTTTTCAAGGGGGCTTGGATTTTTAATTTAGGTTAAAAAGAGTGTCTTATGCTGATGCCCGCCAACTGGCCCGAGCCGTTGCTGTAAGAAATTGAATCTATATCTGAGGCGTTATCACCAATTTTTATAGGCGTGTGTCCGCCGAGGCTTGTTCCTATAAGGTAAGTATAGGATAAGTCCAGCGTATAGTTTTTGCCTAAATCAAAACCTGCGCCCGTGCCGATAAGATGTCTGTTATCAACGGGGACCATAACGTCCATATAGTCGTTGTTAACGGGTGATTTATCGTAAATATAGCTGCCTCTGAGTCTGATTTTAGGAGTAAGCTTATATTCTGCGCCAAAGCCGATTCTGTAAGTGTCTTTCCATTCTTTCTTATCGGAGGTGGCAACATTTGTATCCTTGAAATCAATATCTATAGAATCAAAGCTGCTCCAGAAAATGTTAGTCCAGTTAAATTCAACAAGCAGGTCATCTATAGGTTTATAAGAAACGCCCATTGCCAACTGCGCGGGCATTGTTACATCGCCGCGGACATCACTGTTAAGCGCAGGAAATGTAGAATTTGAAGTTCCTGTCATAGCTTCTTTTGTTCTGAAGCGGAAGCTTGCGCCGAAGTTAACCTTTTCGTTAGCTTTATAAGCCAGTGCGAGCATAGGGCTTACGCCAACACCGTCAGCGTCAATTTTTGTATCATACAACCCAGGATAAGGTTTTATTTCAGCCATTTTCTTTTCCTGGAACTTGAAGTACATAACTTCAAGGCCTGCTGCGGCGGAAAGCCTGTCTGTTACCTTATATGCAACGGTAGGCTGGACGGAAACGGAAGTCAAACCCACATCGTATATGTTCTTTGCGCCGGCCCAGGTTTTGTCTTCATAAGTATTGCTGAGGCCGAATCTTTCAAAAATGCCTATACCGGTAAATAGTTTGTCGTTAATCTGTTGAGTATAAAAAAAGTTAGGCAGGGCCCAAAACGCGTGTTTGGGATCTGTTGTTTCTCCGTTATATGCTACTCTGGCTCTTGCAGTTACAAATGTAGAGCCTGCCTGCACCTGCGAACCTTTAAGGTCCGTAATCAAAGCAGGGTTAAGGGCTATTGAAGCGGGTTCCGCTTCTCCTGCCAGGACGGCTCCGCCCATTGCGTTGCCTCTGGCGCTGAATTCGTATAAGCCGAAGCCTGCACCTAAAGCGGTGTTTGCGGCAAATACGAGGGGTAGTACAAGTACCGAGTATTTACTTATCTTAATCATTACTCCTCCTGATACATAAAAAAGGTACACATTATAACAGGTACCTTATCTGTGTATATTTTACCATTTTTAGACTTTAGGAGGCAATTATTCGAAGAAACGCTGGTATATTTTTATGCCGAAATCTTGAGAAACGGCAACAAAATGCTCAAAAATTTCAGATTGCAAATTCTCGTATTTTTCCCAATCTGTACCGTCGTAAAAGGCATAAATTTCAAGTGGTATGCCTTCAGTGGTGGGGTCAAGTTGGCGGACCATACATGTGAACTTTTTGGAGATCTTCGGATTTCTTTTTAAATACTCGTAACAATATGCGCGGAAAGCGCCGAGATTGGTTATTCCGGCAGGCAAACCTTTTCCTTTCTGTGCGGCAATTTCTTTTTCCGCACTCGTAATATAATCTTTAAGCAAATCTGTTTCTTTAAATTTGGCAATTTCATGTTCGTTAAGAAATTTAACGGTTGCGACGTCAATATTCAGCGAACGTTTAATTCTTCTTCCGCCAGAATCACTCATTCCGCGCCAGTTAATAAAAGAATTGGCTATAAGATAATAGGTGGGAATATTTACGATTGTGTTGTCCCAGTTGCGCACGCGAACCGTGGTAATAAGGACATCCATAACTTCGCCGTCGGCGCGTTGTCCCGGCACTTCAATCCAATCCCCGACGCGCACCAAATCGCTCATCAAAAGTTGGAAACCAGAGGTTAAACCCAAAATTGAATCTTTAAATATTAAAAGTAAAACAGCCGATATGGCCGTCAAACCGCTGAATAAATAAATAGGCTCTTTGTTAATAAGAACCGAAGCCGCAAATATAATTGTTATTACCCAAAAAACTATTTTGGCGGCCTGCACTATTCCTTTAACGGGAAATTTTATTTCTTTGGAATACTTCTCTTTAAGCACGTTCAAAAACGAATTTACAACAAGCATTATTGAAATTACCACAGTGCAGTCCAACACTCTTATTATAAGAAGACTGACGTGCGGATAATAATCTTCCAGCACCACCGAGCTTACGGCAGAAAGGAAAACCATACATATTACAAAGAATATATTGCTGAAAACTTTGTGGCGCGCCATAAGGTGCAGCCAAACCTTTCCCCTGAAATCTTTTTTAAACAGCCATTTTTCCGCGGTCCATTGCAGCGCCCCGGAAACATAACGCAGTATTATCAGCAACAAAAATATTACGGTCAGGATAAAAATATACCTGCTCATAGGATGGGAAACGTCTATAAAACTCCAAAAACCTGCACTTTGCATCATACAATCTCCGGTTTAATTATGATATTATTAGTATATAAATTTTAAGGAGGTTTTTTGATGAAAAAATTTATACTGACTTCAGCCGTGTGCTTATGCGTTGCTTCGGGTGCTTGGGCATTAAGCATCACAGACCCTCTTTTTATGCCGCAGGAAGGCGGCACGGTTTCAGAAACGTCCCTGAATATAACCGATAACGCTTTTAAACTTCAGGATTCTTTCGGTTTAAGAGAAAAAATGACTTTGGGCGTATACGATAATTTAAGCGTGTCCGCGTCCCTTGGCTGGGCAAAGATTAAGAACGAGCACAGCGGCCTGCAAGATCCGCAGGTTGAAGCGCGTTACCGCTTTTTGGACGGCACGCAGGACAATTTATTTTTGGATATGGAAGCATATATCAGCCCCGAAATCTTTGATTCCATCTATGATAAAGAAGACGGAAGCGCAAAAGGTTCAACCGATTACGGACTGCACAGCATTGTAGGCTCAACGGAAGCAGTGCCGAATATGACGCTGGCCGCAAAAGCGGGCTTTGATTATATCGGCAGCAGCGATTTGATTGATTCCGGCACGGTATGGAGCGCGGAAGGTAACGCAAAATATTACATCAACGAACTTAACTCCGTAGGAGCTCAGCTTGCTCTGCGCGAATACCTCGGCTTTGAAAAAGACGCCTCGGCAATCGGCCTGGGTTTGAATTACGATTACCAGATAATCCCCGATACCATGGCCGCAGAACCTTTCTTTTATATTGAAGCAAAGGACCACGCGGGAAGCGCTTATAAAGGCTTTGGCTTAAATGTAAAATATATGTTCTGATTTAAAAAGAAATGCAAAAGCCCGCTTTTTTAAGCGGGCTTTTTTTATTTTTGAAAAACAAAATTTATTTAAGGAAAGCAGTCCCTTCAAAAGCTTTATTAACCGCGCCTTTCATCAAAATTCCGTCTTTTGTCCAGCTTATTTCAAGCTCTCCGCCGTCCAAAACAACGGCAGCTTTGCGCTCGGTCAAGCCGCGCAGCGCGCAGGCCGCCAAAGCCGCGCAGGAGCCGCTTCCGCAGGCAAGTGTTATGCCAGCGCCGCGTTCCCAAACTCTCATACGTATCTTGCGGCGGTTAATTATCTGCACAAATTCAACGTTGGTACGATCGGGGAAAAGCGGATTGTTTTCTACTGCGGAACCCAAAGAGGCAATGTCTAAAGCTTCAACGTTTTTTACAAAAAATACGGTGTGCGGGTTGCCCATTGAAACGCAAACAGGATTGCCAAATCCTTTAATAAGCGCGGGCATTTTCAGCGTATCACACTTTTTCTTAAGCGGGATTGCGCGCCAATCCGTTGACGGATTGCCCATATTTACGGTTACGGGTTTTGTGTTAAAAGCTTTCAGGATTTTACCGCCCGGGGCTTCAAGCGTAATTTCTTTTTTATTTACTTCTTTAAAAATCAAAGAGGCCACGCATCTTGTCCCGTTTCCGCAGGCCGCGGCCGCAGAGCCGTCGCTGTTATAAATATCCATTTTAACGTCGCAGGTTTTGGATTTGCGCAGAATAAAAAACTGGTCAAAGCCGACGCCTTTATGCCTGTCGCCCAAAGTTTTAATATCCTTTGGCGAAAGTTTAAGCGCGGTTTTTCTGGCGTCGGTTATAACAAAATCATTACCGAGCCCGTCCATTTTTATAAACGGTATATTCCTCATAATTTCAAACCTTTTATGCGTTCAACGGCGTTCAGCGTATCCTGCCTTTTGCCGAAAGAGGTAAGACGCAAAAACCCTTCCCCGCAGGCGCCGAATCCGCTGCCGGGCGTGCTGACTATGTGCGCCTTATGCAAAAGTATTTCAAAAAATTGTTCCGAAGTAACGCCTTTTGGCGTTTTAAGCCAGATATAAGGGGCATTCTGCCCGCCATAAACTTTATAACCCGCGCTTTCCAATCCTTCTTTTATAATCTTTGCGTTGGTCATATAAAAGTTTATAAGCTCTTTAACCTGCTCTTTGCCCTCGGGCGTATATATTGCCTGCGCGGCGCGCTGTACAATATAAGATACCCCGTTAAATTTTGTCGTATGTCTTCTGCGCCACATTGGGTTAAGTTCGGCAATGCTGCCGTCTTTTGCAAAACCCTTCAGGCTTGCGGGCACAACCATATAAGCGCAGCGCAGCCCCGTAAAACCTGCTGTTTTGGAATAAGAACGCACTTCTATGGCGACGTCTTTTGCCCCCGCAATTTCATATATTGAGCGCGGCAGAGAATTATCCCTTATATATTCTTTGTAAGCAGAATCAAAAATTATTACAGCTTTATGTTCTTTTGCGTAAGCAACCCATTTGGCAAGGTCTTCTTTTGTCATAACCCCGCCGGTCGGATTATTGGGGGAACACAAATAAATAATATCCGCCGCGAAAGAAGGAATCTGCGGGATAAAACCGTTTTTCTCTTTGCACGGAATTTTCTTTATTTTCCTGCCCGCCATAATATTGCTGTCAACATAAACGGGATAAACAGGGTCCGTAACCGCAACGCGGCATGAGGTTGAAAAAATTTCCTGCACATTGCCTACGTCGCATTTTGCGCCGTCGCTTACAAAAACTTCGTCAGGCGAAATATCAATGCCGTAAGGCTGATAATCGTTCTTTATAATATCGTTAATCAAAAACGGATATCCCTGTTCGGGCCCGTACCCGCGGAAGGTGGCCTCGCTGCCCATTTCGTCTGCGGCTTTATGAAGAGCTTTTATGCAAGCGGGAGGCAAAGGTCTTGTAACGTCGCCGATGCCAAGGCTTATAACTTCAGCAGAGGGATTTGCTTCTTTAAATTCTTTGACTTTCTTTGCTATTGCGGGGAAAAGATAATTTTTTGATAAATTAAAATAATTGCTGTTTATAAGGGCCATAAAAACTCCTTAAATCTTTCTAAATATAGTATAAAATAAGGTAACCGGTTACAAAGTTTTTTGAAGGGATTATGAAAATTAAAAAAATTCTTTTGCTGGCCGCTGCGCTTCCGCTTCTTGTATCCTGCACTAAAAAACCTTTATATTACAACAGCACGGCGCCTGATATTATAGCTTTCGGCGACAGCCTGACTTACGGCCAGGGCGTTACGCAGGAGTATTCTTATCCTTCGGTTTTGGCAAAACTGACGGGCGCAAACGTTGTCAACTTGGGAGTATCGGGCAATACCGCAGGTCAAAGCCTTCAAAGGCTTTATCTTATCGGCAGAAACAAACCAAAAATGGTTCTTATAGAATTCGGCGGCAATGATTTTATGCAGCAGCGCCCTAAAGAAGAAACGCAGGCCGCGCTTGAAGAAATTATAGATTACGTCCACGGTTTACATGCAATGGCCGTCATAGTTGACACAGGCGGCAACTTTGAAATGAGCCCGTATACAAAAATTATGAAAAAGCTTGCCAAAGACAAGCAGGCGCTTTTTGTGCCCGGCATTATGGACGGAATTTTCAACGACAGGTCCCTGAAGTCCGATATCGTTCACCCCAATGAAAAAGGATACGAAATCGTGGCCCAAAAAGTATTCAAAAGCATTTATCCTTATTTGAACAAACCGGCAAAATAACTATTTATAATCGCGCCCCAAAGCTTCGGCCTCTCCGAAAGCAGGGTTTGAAATTACGTCTGAAGGCTCGTCAACGCCTTTTGCCACAACAACGCCGATGTTATTCCATTTAAAATGCTTTGTAACCAACAGGTCATAATAGGTAATAAGCGGTTGATATTCGGCAGAGGGCATATCCTCGCCGCTGATAAGCATTGCACAGTCGCGCTTGGGGTAATTCCACCCGCTTTTATAACCGTAGCAATACATACGGTCCACCACGTTCTTAACCAAAGCCGAAACTGAAAAATAATGCAAAGGAGTGGCCAAAACTATAAGGTCGGTATTTCCGAATGCATTATAAAGATCGTACATATCATCTTTGATAACGCACGGGTCGCCGTCCTTAAAACATTGGCGGCAGCCTATACAGCCCCTTATATTTTTGTTATATAAACTTATTTTTTTACGCTGTGCACTACGGACTGGGCTCCCCTGATAAAAGCGTCGGCAAGAACGCCGCTGCAGCTCTTGACGCGCGGACTTCCCGCAACTACAAGAATTTTTTTGGACATATTTCCCCCTAACCCGTTAATATTATATTTTAAGACTTTTTGCGAAATATTCAAGCTCAGTTTTAATTTACCCTTTATGATGAGGCTTTTATTTGCTAATTTATATATATGGAACAGGGTTTTATAAAAACGGCTGCGCTGATACCGAATATCAAAACGGCAGACGCCGATTTTAATGCCGAACATATATCAAAACTTATAAAAAAAGCTGCCGAAGCGGGCGTAAGCGTTGCGGTGCTGCCCGAGTTGTGCATAACAGGCTACACCTGCGGTGATTTATTTTTAAAACAAACCCTGCTTGAAGCCGCCGAATTATCACTTTCCAAAATAATAGCAGAAACAAAAAATTTAAACATAATTTTTATTATAGGATTGCCGCTTGCCTCCGGCGAAAGGCTTTTTAACGTTGCGGCAACGGTTTACAAAGGCAAAATTTTGGGAATAACGCCCAAAACTTATTTGCCCAATTATAAAGAATTTTATGAGCAGCGCTGGTTTTCTTCGGCCTCCGACGCGCATAAAACCGAAGCCGAACTTTGCGGACAGAAAGCGCCTTTCGGCAATAATCTGATTTTTAAAGTTTGCGATACCGCTTTTTCTGTTGAAATATGCGAAGACGTTTGGGCGCCCGTTCCGCCTTCGTGCTCTTCGGCCTTAAACGGAGCGGAAATAATATTTAATCTTTCGGCGACAAACGAACTTGCCGCCAAAAACTCATATCTTAACGGCCTTTTGGCGCAGCAGTCCGCACGCTGTATCTGCGGATATGTTTATTCTTCCTGCGGATTCGGCGAGTCTTCAACCGATGTTGTGTTTGCGGGCAACGGACTTATTTACGAAAACGGCGTAAAGCTTGCTTCTTCGGAACGTTTTTCAATTAAAGAACAGATGACGATAAGCGAAATTGACATTGAACGTATCAAAAACCAAAGAAGAGAAAACACCACTTTTGCCGCCGCTGTTAAAAATAAAACCGATGAAGCGGTTTTGATAGAAACAAATTTTGAAAAACCCGCACCTTTAAAACTTACGCGTAAAATAGAATCTGCCCCTTTTGTGCCCGCAGGCGGAAATATAACCCTGCGCTGCGAAGAAATTTTAAATATTCAAACTTCCGCTTTGGCCCAACGCGTTAATCACACAAAAGCAAAAAGCTTGGTAATAGGCATTTCCGGCGGGCTTGATTCCGCACTTGCCCTTATGATTGCGGCAAGAGCTTACGACAAGCTCGGGCTTAGCAGAAAAAATATAATCGGCGTAACAATGCCGGGGCCGGGAACTACGAAAAGGACTCACAATAATTCTTTGGAGCTTATGAAAGCTCTAGGCGTCAGCGCGCGGGAAATTGATATTTGCCCTGCGGTAAAACAACATTTTAAAGATATCTCGCACGATGCAAAAATTCACGATTCTGTTTACGAAAACAGCCAAGCCAGAGAGAGAACACAAATCCTTATGGATATTGCCAACCAAACCTGCGGCCTTGTAGTTGGCACGGGAGATATGTCCGAGCTGGCGCTGGGCTGGGCAACTTATAACGGCGACCATATGTCCATGTACGGCGTTAACTGCGGCGTGCCTAAAACTTTAGTCAAATATCTGGTTGAACAAACCGCAAAAGAAACTTCAAACAAAAATGCCGCAAAAATTTTGGAAGATATAATAAACACGCCCATCAGCCCCGAACTTTTGCCCGCGGCGGAAAACGGCGAAATAAAACAGAAAACGGAAGACCTTGTGGGGCCTTACGTTTTACACGATTTCTTTTTATATTACTTTCTGCGCTTCGGCTTCGGACCGGCCAAAATATACTTTCTTGCGCAGCACGCTTTTAAAGGCGTTTACAAAAATGCGGAAATTAAAAAATGGCTTAAAGTTTTCTTTACCAGATTTTTTGCCCAGCAATTTAAACGCTCATGCCTGCCTGACGGCCCGAAAGTCGGCTCGGTAGGAATCAGCCCCCGCGGAGACTGGCGTATGCCAAGCGATGCTTCCGCCGAACTTTGGATAAAAGAGTGCCTTAAACTTAAATAAAATTTATGGAAACAGAAAACAAACCGACGCTTGAGCAATATCTGCCGATAATAAACGCGTGCCTGCTGATTTTAGCGGGAACCGCGCTTACCGCATTTTTGGTTTACACAAAAACCGTAATGGTTCCGTTTGTGATAGCGGTTTTTATATCAATGGCATCAAACGCGGCTTCAACCTGGCTTAAAGAACGCTGGGGCATACCCAGACGTCTGGGGCTTATATCTGCGGTAATAATATTTTTGGCTCTTGCGGGCCTGGCGATAATGTTTATTTCAAATTCAATAAGCGATTTTATGTCCGAAGCCGCAAGCTACGAACAGAAAATAAACGACCTTCTGAATTGGGTTGCCGTAGCCGCGCATAAAACGGGCCTTAAAATAAATCAGGATTTCATTTATGATTATCTTCAAAGCATTCCGCCTGTTGAAGTAGTAACGGCAGCGGGCGGTTGGCTGATTTCTTTGTTTACGACGGTCTCTTTGGTTACGCTTTTTGTAATATTTATTTTTATGGGGCACGCCGTGCAGGAAAACCCTTTCTTAAGCAATATAGAAAGGCAAATATCAAGATATCTGATAATCAAATTTTTTGTATCCGTTTTGGCAGGTTTCTTCACGTGGATAATACTGCTTTCCGCACATTGCCCGCTTGCGTTTACTCTGGCGTTTATAACTCTTATTTTAAACTTTATACCTAACGTAGGCTCTTTCATAGCCACTTTGCTGCCGCTGCCCGTGTTGTTTTTGCATTTCGGCCCTACCTGGCAGATAATTTATGCGCTTGTAATGCTGAGCACGATGCACTTCCTTGTAGGGAACATACTTGAAACTAAACTTATGGGGAAAGGAATGGATTTAAGCCCGGTTGTTATTATAGGCAGTTTGATTTTCTGGTCGTTGGTATGGGGGCTGATAGGCGCATTGCTTGCCGTGCCGATGATGTCAGTGGCCAAAATAATTTTAGAAAGAAGCGAACCCACCAAACCGCTGGCGCAAATGCTTGCGGGCAGACTGCCGTTTAAATAAATTAAGTTATTCCTTCTTGCCGTTTATCAGCAAAGGTCTCCATTTCCTATTTGTTTTTACGCTGGAAACTCCCGCGGCAGGACAGTTTCTTGCCGATTACGGGCACATATGAGGCAAAAACTTCTTCCGCAAAAAAGAAAATATTTTTAGTAGTTTTTACACATTGTGCGATAAAGAAATAAATAGAGTGTTGTATCTTATCCTTATCGTTCAATAAAGAAATAAATAAAGTTTTTTTACTTGCTTTTCAATAAAGAAATAAAAATATAAGCGCAAAAATCCCCCGCTTTGAACGGGGGATTTTAAAGTCCGAGCTTATTATTTTATTACTGAGTTCACTACTTTCCCGCCCACGAAATTTTCTATATTTTTCAGCGTCGTATCCAATATGCGGTAAACCGCGTCTATTGAGTTAAACGCTATGTGCGGCGTTACTATCACGTGTTTGTGTTTCAGCAGTTTGTTATTGACGATGGTATTCATTGCCAGGCTGATATTTCTGTCTTCTTCTTCCATAATAATATCATCGTGGATAATAAAGTCTTCGTCTTCCAAAACGTCCAACCCCGCGCCGCCTACTTTGCCGCTCAAGATATTTTTGTAAAGATCTTCAGCGTCTATAAGGTCTCCCCTTGCGGTGTTGATTATTATTACGCCGTCCTTCATTTTTGCAAAAGATTTATCGTTAAGCAGGTGATAATTTTCTTTTGTTGAAGGAGCATGAAGCGAAATTATATCGCTTCCCGCGTAAAGCTCTTCCAGAGAGACATAATTTATATTGTAAATACGCTTAAATTCTTCGTTGGGGTACAGGTCGTAAGCAAGCACGTTCATGCCGAATCCTTTTGCAAGCTTAATCATATGCCTGCCGATTGCGCCCGTGCCGATGATTCCTATTGTTCTGCCGTAAAGGTCAAAACCCGTATAATGTTTTATTTTATAAATGCCGTCGGACATATCATTTCTGGCGGTTATTATTCTGCGGCTCACGTTCAGCAAAAGCCCCATTGCATATTCGGCAACTGTAGCTTCGCCGTACCTGGGTACGTTTTCAACGGCTATGCCGCGCTTTTTACAATATTCAAGATCAATGTGGTCAAAACCCGTTGAACGCGTTGCTATAAGCTTCAAAGACTGATACGGAGCAAGAAGTTTTTCCCCCATAAGTTCGGAAGAATGTACAAAAACCGATATGACGTCAGCATCTTTAATTTGTTTATACTGTTCCGGAGTTACGGTTTCTATGCTGTTTTCCAAAAGCATAATGTCGCACTTGCAGGCCGGTCTTGCAGCGAGATATTGGCCCGTAAGTTTGTCTACATCAAAAAATACTATTTTCATATGTACCTCCTTTTATTATATTATACCAAATTGTTAGCATATCCTAACATTTAAGGCATAATATCCCTTTTAAAGGGTATTTCGGAGTTTCACAGAAAGCTTTTGCCGTGCTTCAAAGCCGGCAAACCAAGGTAAGCCGCCGCGGAAGCGCCCAAATCAGAGAAAGTTTCTCTTTCCCCCAGATATTGCGGCTTAATATGCTTGCCGAACACTATTACAGGCACGTGTTCGCGCGTATGGTCCGTGCCTTTAAAGCACGGGTCGCAGCCGTGGTCTGCGGTTATAAAAACGATGTCTTCATCTTTCAGCAAAGGAACAATTTCCGGCAGACGGGTGTCAAAATATTCAAGCCCTTTTGCATAGCCCTTGAAATCTCTTCTGTGCCCCCAAACCATATCAAAATCAACAAAATTGGTAAACACTATGCTGCCGCCCTGCGCCGCGGCAACCTCTTTGAGAGTAACGTCCCAAAGTTCCTGTAATCCCGAAGCTTTTACCGCGCGCGTAACGCCCTGCGCCGCATAAATATCGGATATTTTGCCTATTGCAACCACGCTGCCGCCGGCGGCTTTCATAACGTCAAGCAAAGTCGGCTCGGGCGGTTTAACGGAATAATCGTGTCTGTTTTTGGTACGTTTAAACTCACCGTTCTTTTCGCCTTCAAACGGACGCGCAATCACGCGTGCAATGTTATAAGGCGCAACGTGTTTAAAAGCAATTTGGCAAAGGTCGTAAAGACGGTTAAGGCCAAAATATTTTTCGTGCGCGGCTATCTGGAAAACGCTGTCGGCCGAAGTATAACAAATCGGGAACCCGGTTTTGATATGCTCCTCACCCAGTTCGTTAATAATCACGGTTCCGCTTGCGGCCTTATTGCCCAAAATGCCTTTAAGGCCCGCCTCGCGGCAAATCTTTTCTATAAGTTCAGGAGGGAAAGACGGATATTCGGGTTTAAAATAACCCCAGTTAAACAGCACGGGAACGCCTGCCATTTCCCAATGCCCGGAAGAAGTATCTTTGCCTTTGCTGATTTCGCGCATAAAACCGTAAGATGAGGGTAACTTGACCGCTGCCGCAGGCTGAGGGCCCGCTTCAACCGTTCTGCCCGTACTTTTTTGCGCCGCTTTCAAAAGCCCTAAAGCCGCCAAATTTGGCACTTTAAGACCTCCGTTTGCCTTGGCAATATGCCCCAAAGTATCAGAGCCTTCATCGCCGAAAGCCGCCGCGTCCTGCGCGCCGCCTATGCCGAAAGAATCCATCATCAAAATAACAACTCTTCTGCCGCTGTTCATAAGTTCTCCTTCCGCAACACAAAATCTTAAATAGACTATAGCAAAAATAAGCCTTCAAAGCACTCGCCGCCGCCGTTAAAAATGTTATTATTTTGAAAAGGGGATAATTTTTGTCCTATAGGGGGAAGTATGAAAGAAGCATATAAAAATATGAGGAACTTTTGGCTTGACGTCAAAAGTTTTGAAGGCGAAAAGGGAATCACGCCGTTTGGAAACCAAGAAATTTTTTCTGCAGGGGTAGAATTCTGCATGCCCGATCATAACAACGTTATGAAAAGCATCATCATCGCGGCCAACAGCCGCGGCGACGCAAGCATGTATTTTGAAAATAACAGCCCTTCGGGGTTGGGCGGCTTTATGGGGCAGGGACACCCTGCTATAAAAGCGGCTTCCGCCGAAGTTATAAAACAAGCAGATAAAATGCTGCCGCAAATGCAAAAAGCGGCGCAAATGCCGTTTAGCGAGAACTGTAAAGTTTCTCTGTTTGCCGTAGCCAGGAAAAGCGTTTTTTATGCGCAGTTTGAAGAAAAGGAAGTCAGAAATCCCGAACATCCTTTCTATAATTTTTTTGCCTCAACGCAGTTGCTGATTTCCGCCTTCAGAGCGCAGGAAGAAGCTGCGGTTAAAGCAAAAAATTAAAATACAAAGCCTAAATTAAGCGATGCGGCCGCGGCAGAAGGTATTGTCGTGTCGTTAACTTTTGTCGTCTCCGCACTTAAAGCCCCCGCAAGCTCAAGATAAAACCCCGTTGTGTTTATGCCCAAACCCGCCGTATAATAAGTGGGCGCGTTTGATTCGGCCAAATTTTTGTTTATACCCGCGCGAAGCGGAAGGTTAAATGATTTTCTGTTTACCACGTTAATTTCTATACCCGCGGCAAGCTGGCGCGAATCATAACCCTGCACAGTAGTATCGTTTTTGGTCAAATCTATATCGGAAGCTATGGTTATAAAATGCAAAGGGTTAAGCGAAAGGCCCGCGCGCACCTGCGGTTTAAGTTCATAATCGCCCGTCTGCCAATCTGAGGCTAAAGCCGCTTTTGCGCCCGTTGCGCCGATAAGGTCATCTGGCAAACCCGGCCTTTTGAACTTCGGCGAGTTTATATTTTTTGCGCTTATGCCGATTTGCGGATTAAATAATATTTTTTGGCCGACCAGTTCGCTGAAGTTTACAAACGCGCCCAAATCAGCCGCAAGCCTTACGGTGTTTTGTTTCCTGTCCCAAGCATCTTTTATTATATCGCCCGCATTGTCGTTATCCTGCAAAAGCAAAATGCCCGTTTGCGCAACGGTCCCGTTGATAACCTTAACGTTTCCGCCGACCTGCAAACCTTTTATTATCGCAATGCCGTAGCCCAGCGACGCTTCCGAAAAGATATTCATATCTGCAATCGCGCGCGTTTGGTTATCTTTATAACTGTTTATGCCGGAAGATGACGCCGCGGCATTTATAATCTGCGCCGCGCCCGACATATTTGCGGCGGCTTCCTGCGCGGCTTTCAAAATTTCATCTGGAGACGAGCCCGCGTTTACCGCTCCGTTTACAAAAGCGTTTGCCATTTCCTGCGCGCCTGAATAGCTGCTGCCAAGCAAAGTATTAAGATTATTTAAAAGCCCGGGGTGTGCGTCTATGGCAGAAGCCAAAGTTGAAGCGGCTTGCGCATTAACCGAGCCTGAAGGAGAAGACGAAGAGCCAAGATTGAGCCCGCTCAGCCCGCCCTGCGTACCAAGCCCCAGGTTGAGCGTATCTATAACGGGAGTAACGCCCAAGCTGCCCATGGAGCGCACTGAAACTGCAAAGTTTTTTATTTTAAAACCGACGCCCGCATCGGCATTTGCCATTGCGCCGATATCGTTTGCCACCAAATCGTGAATTGTTGAAAGACCCGTAAATAAAGCGGAAATTTCTTTTGCGTCGGGCGCAGAACCGCTTTCAATTTTATTGCTTAAGGTTTTATAACTGTCCGATAAATCGTTAAATTTGTCTATGGATTTAAGAACGTTTTTTGTGGTTTCTCCCGAAGCGCCTACGTCAAACATAAAGCCCCTGTCGTTAAGGCCTTCTTTATGGACAAGAAGAGCAGGGTTCCAATATTGCGCGTCCGTGCCGTAAGCGCATGCCACCCCCGCGCCGCCCATAGCCATTGCGCGCGGACCCTGCCACTGCCATACCGCCGCGCAGGAATACGCCGATAAACCCGCAAAGGCCAATACCAATAAATATTTTTTAAACATTTCTCCCCCGATTAAAGCAAAAATCTTTTTAACAAGGTTATTATATAAAAAGAAATCCGAAAGGCAACGAAATTCCCGCTGCGGCGCAAAAATTTTGCCGAAACAAAAACCGCCCCTTTCGGAGCGGTCTTTTAAAAAATAAATTTATCTTACGGGATACGGATTATATTCGGAAGAAAGCAAATCCTGGTCAACTATTTCTTTTTCTACATTATCTCTGCGCCTGAAAGGCGAAATAATGAAATTTGTATTTTTGGAAAACATCAAAGCCCATTTGCCCAAAGACTCCGGAAGGCTTAAAAGCATATTATCGGCCACCAAATAGGAAACCGCGGAACCTTTGCCAAGAACAAGCAAAGAAGCGGCATGATAATCCCACACGGGATAAAGTTTTTTTGTAAAAGGGTGCACAAAACGACTGCCTTTTGCGGGCGTAACATAATTGCCGTAGCGCGGATATGCAAAAATGCTGTAAATTTTTATTATGTGCCAATCTGAATATTTTGAAGGAATTTGTTTGCATATCATACGGCAAAAAGTATAAGTGCAGGCGGCACATTCTTCGTTAACGGGACGATAATAATATCTTACGTTGGAAGCCGAAGCGTTCTTTTGGTCAATGGCGGCGCCGACGTCAACTTCTTTATAAATTGCGACAAGTTTCTTGTTTGTAAAATATCCTTTATAAACTTGGCTGCCGATTGCTTTACGCAATTCCTCGGGCGCGGAAGAAGACGCAAGCGGCCCTGGATTATAAGAATATCCGTAGCGGCTTACTCTGTCCTGACTTTTTGACAAAGTCGCCATGAAAGCACGTTCGCAAGCGGTATTTGCAGGATCAGAAACATTATAATAAAATCCCTTTTGCTTAAACAAAACGGCAAGATCGGCTTTAATTTTATCTCTATTATCTTCATAAAAAGACGGGAAATCCCTTTCGGGGCCGCTGTTTTCGTAAAGGCAGTCAAGAACGCCGATATAATCAAAATCAAGTCTGTAAGGTGAAACAGTCCTCTTATAAACGGCATTTGTAACATACATATTATAAAGGTAAACCGCAACCGCAGAAATTTTATTTTTCTTTGTCTTACCCGTAAGACTGTTATAAAAAGCCTGCCAGAAAGAAACTTCTTTTGCGACGGACGAAGACGGAGAAACACCCTTTTGCAGATACAAAATAACGCCTATGGGATTTGAATGCGGATATCTGGCGGCGATACCCTGCTGAAGCCGCTGTTGGAAAGATGCGGCCGAGCCTAAAAGAGGGATTACGGCAAATAAAACCAAAGCCAGAGTCGTCTTAAAATGTTTCATAGCGGATGTCCTTATAATGCCTTAAGTATAAATTATAGATAAAGACAATTTAGTCCGCAAGGTACAAAAGTACCATTTACCCTCTGGGTATTATTTATTGAAGATGAGTTATATTATAAAGGATAACAGCTGTAGCCTGATTCCGGACACGGTATAGGATTTGATACCCCTGATATTAACGTACAAAACTTATTTGGCACGGCGCTGCCGTTAGGAGCTACACAATCAAGAGTACCTTTAGAAAAATATGAAAGTATATACCAAGAACCTATTTCAGCGCTATTATTGATATCGTCCGCCTCGGCATGGGCTACGGAAACATTAGAAGGATAGTGAATTCTATATTCAAATTTTTTAGTAGAAAAAGTGGAAGAAGCCGTTTCACTGCCTGGCAGCGACAATTCTAAGTCTTGAAAATTTGCCGCATAAGACCCGTGTTCCAAAAAATACAGTCTTTGTGCGTCGCGTATAGTGCGCAAGGTAGTTATGGCTTCGCTTGCATGCGCTTTTTGGACAGCAGTAAGATATCTTGGCAAGGCTATCGCGGAAAGAATTCCGATAATTAAAACGACTACCAAAAGTTCTATTAAAGTAAACCCTTTCCAACCCATATCTCCCCCATTATAAAAACGTATACAGCTATTTGCGGAATCTGAACGGACAATTCACAAGATGATCGTTTACGTATCCGACTGCCTGAAGATGTGCATAGCAAATTACGGAACCGAAGAACTTGAAACCGCGCTTTTTCATATCTGCGCTTATGATATCGGAAAGTTCGCTGCGCGCGGGAATCTGGGCCAGAGTTTTGAAATTGTTGATTACAGGTTTACCGTCAGGCAAAAAAGTTCTAAGGTACTTGCAAAAACTGCCAAATTCCTTTTGAATTTTTATAAAAGCTTCGGCATTGCTTATTGCGGCTTTTATTTTAAGACGGTTCCTGATAATTCCTTCGTCTTTCATCAGCCGCTCTACGTCGCGGGCTGTAAAAGCGGCCACTTTTTTTACGTCAAAATTTGCAAAAGCTTTGGCATAATTTTGGCGGCGTCTTAAAATAGTTAACCAGGAAAGACCTGCCTGGGCGGACTCAAGCGTAATAAATTCAAACATTTTTTTATCGGTTTTAACTTCACGGCCCCATTCTTTATCGTGATAAGGAACATATAAAGGGTTTTTTAAGCACCACGGACAGCGGTTATCTTTTTTATTATTCATTCTTTGATTTTATAAAACTTCGTAAATTTTATCAGGTAAGATTTTGATATATTATTAAGATATGCTTTTGAATAAATTAACAAGGATTTGAAATGGAAAACGAAAAGCCCAGACTTTTATGGGCAGACCTTCTCAGAATAATATCAATGGCGGGAATAGTGCTTATGCACACAAGCGCGGATTATTGGGACGCATACCCCGTATCTTCCCCCCAATGGCTGACTATGAATTTTTACGACGCGGCAGTGCGCTGGTCTTTGCCTATGTTTGTAATGATAAGCGGAATGTTCTTTTTAAACCCGCAAAAAGAAATAAGCATAAAAAAGATTTTTGATAAATATATATCAAGGTTGCTGCTTGTGTTTTTCGGCTGGTCTTTATTTTATGCAATATTGGTAACAATAAAAAATATGCCGCAGCAGACAGATACAGTTACTTTTATAGGAATGCTTATTTCGGGTTATCTTCATATGTGGTTTTTATATATGATAATGGGCCTTTATATAATTACGCCGATACTGCGCAAATTTACGGAAGACGATAAAATAAGCAAATATTTTGTGGCTTTGTGTTTTGTATTTTCAATGGCGATACCGTTTATCCTTTCCTTTTGGGGAGACAGCGTTTATGACAGCGTTTTGGGCGAAACCTGTTTCTATTTCCCTATGGGATTCACGGGGCTTTTCGTATGGGGACACTATCTCAATAAGCACGCGGCGCAATGGACGCACAAAAAGGCTGCCGCACTGTATATCGCAGGCGCGGCAAGCATTTTGATAACCATGGCGGGCAATGCGGCTGTTTCTTTAATCTCTGGGGAAGCAAGCGAATTATTTTTTGTCCATACATCTCCGTTCCACTTTATTGCGGCAAGCGCTATATTTGTTTTTTTCCGCAGAGCGGACTGGAGTAAATTTGAAAAATATCAACAGTTGACAGTAAATTTATCAAAGCTGACGCTTGGTGTTTATTTGGCGCATATAGCAATGTTGGGAATAGTAAAAAAGCTCTCAATACACTTTATGGCAGGCAATTTATACTTTATAAATATACCCCTTGCCGCGCTGCTGGTTATAGCAATGAGCTTTGCCGCCGTTTACGTTATGAAGAAGATACCTTTCTTGCGTAAACTTGTTTAGCCTGTCAGCAGATTTAAACAGAAACCCCGCCTTTAAGCTAAGGCGGGGTTTATTTATAAAACGGCAGTTGTTATATTACCACAGGAACAAACCTGCTATGGCCGCAGACATCAAAGAAACAAATATGCCCGAATAGAACATACGAAGAACGTTCTTTGAAATCATATCGTTCTGCTCTTTATTCAAAATGCCTTTTAAGCAGCCTATAATCATACCCAAAGTGCTGAAGTTTGCAAAAGAAGTAAGGAACACGGTCAGCACGCCTGCAAAGTGCACGGGGTAAGTTGTAATATGATTGGTTACCAGGCCCATTACGACAAATTCGTTGGTAACAAGTTTCATACCCATAAACTGCGCCATTTGGAAGGCCTGCGCAGGGTCAAAGCCCAGCAAAGAAGCAAACGGGAACATACACACGCCGAAGATATTTTCCAAAGAAATTATCGGGTGGATAAGCTGCAGCATATGGTCAATGGTGGCCGCCAAAGCGACAAACGCAATAACGTTTGCGGCAATAATCAGTATCAGTTTGCCTGCGCCCAGGATTGAATCCCCCAGGAAGGAAAAGAAAGGCTCTTTGGCTGATTTGCCGTCCGATTCGCCCAGCGAATATACAACGTCTTCTTCAGGCGGAACGGTAACGGGGTTAAGTATATTGGTAATTATTATTGCGTTCAAAATGTTAAGAGGAATTGCGGAAAGAATATAGTTGCCAGGCATCATCTTGATATATGCGCCGACTATGGAAGCCGTAATGCAGCTCATGGACATCATGGCCAGGGTTACGTTTCTTACCGCTTTCATTTTTACTATCTGAAATCTTGAAACAGCAAGCGCTTCGGTATTGCCCAAGAACATCATTTCTATGGCGAAGAAAGATTCAAATTTGGGCTGCCCCGTAAGATAGCTTAAAGCTTTGCCCAGCCACTTGATGACAAAGGGCAAAAAACCGATGTAAGTTAAGATATCAAACAAGGGAACGACAAGCAATATAGGCATCAGCGCGCTGATGAAAAAGTCCATCTGCGGCACGTGAACCATGCTCGGCAATGCAAAGCCTATGCCTTCGTAAGCCTGATTGACCAGCCACGTGAAACCCTGGGCAATCCACATTACTATCTGTTTGCCGATAGGGAAACTGAGCATGAACCACGCTATAAAAAGGTTCAGAACCAAACACTTAATTATGGAAGACCATCTGATTGCTTTTCTGTTTTTGGATACCAGGACGGTTATAGCCAAAAAAACAAAAATACCGAAGATATTTATCAGTAAAAACATTACAGCCTCCTTTGTTGTGAATATTGCAAATCTAATCAGTATTTTACAAAAATAATACCGAAATGAAATACCGACGCGCGTATTTGTCAAACAGCTGATTTATTTATATAGTGTAAAAGTATAATACGTTTTGGGGGAAACATAAAAATGATGTTAAAAAAGGGGTTCACTTTAATAGAATTATTGGTAGTAGTTTTGATTATAGGCATACTGGCCGCCATAGCTCTGCCGCAATACCAGCGCTCTGTGCTTAAGGCGAGATATTCAACAATACAGCCTTTGGTACGCTCCATAAAAGACGCTGCGGAAAGGACATATCTTGTAAAAGGTTCATACCCCGCAAACTGGGACGAAATGGACGTTACTCCGCCTTTAAATTTGTCGGGAAATTATAATCAGGCAGATTTCTTGTGCGACGATAAAATTTGCATAGATTTATACCGCGGCTCAGAACAAAACATAGTAGGTTACGCACCCGGTCATTCATATACAACCGCGCTTATAGGCTATGCGGTTTGGCTTGACCATTCGCCGCAGCAACAGGGAAGACAGGAATGCTGGGCTTACGTGCAAAGCGATACGGCAAATAAGGTTTGCCAGTCCCTTGGCGGTAAATTGAGAGGGACGATATCGGAATCTTCGCGTTCTTATAATACTTATCTTTTATAATCAGTTTAAAGTTTCATAAAGGGAGAGTTTATGAAAAAACAAATTATTATTCTTTTGTGTCTTTTGCTGCCCGCTGCCGTACTTGCGCAAAGCACTGCAAAAGAGCTTTTGATTTCAGCCGTTGAACAAAGTGATTTTGGCTCAGCGGAAAAATATCTGCAACAGGTAAAAAAATCAGATTTAGACGATGTGCTAAAAACCGCACTTTACGCATGCGATAAAGATGCGGGGCAAGAAGCCTGCAACCGACAGGAAAACGCCAAAATATTGGCCCTGCTTGCGCAAAAAGGCGCGAATTTAAACAGAATAGACCTTGAAAGTTCCTGCCCTGTAAAAAACTGCGGCACGTGGCAGATATACAAAGCCGTAACGGCAATATCTCTGCTTAAAAAATACAATCCCGCGGCAATACCCGCAATAATGCCATATACGGATAAGTGCATTATTGCAATCACGCAGATAGAAGAATCAGACCCGCAAAGCAAAGATTATGCCGCTTATGTTGATTTTTGGCGCGCGCAAAAATGCAGCCTTAAAAATTTTGAATCATATTCAATATTTCTTGACGAAAAAGAAGACCGCGCGCACGCTTTGGAAACAGGCCTCGGCAAAGATGATATAAAAAAGATTTACGGAGAGCCTACAGTTTACGAGCACCCTGCAGAAAATGACGAAGTTCTTACCTATAAAAAAGCCGAAAAAGAAGAAGTTAAATACAGCGTTGAAGGATTAAAAGGGCAGGGCAAAAGCATTTATACAAACGAAACCGCGCTGATATTTACCTTAAAACGCGGCATAGTTACAAAAGTTGAAAAGAAAGAATTATCTTCCACCAGAGCAGGCGGAGAAACACAGACAACCGATTTTGACGCATTGCAAAAAGCCGCGCAGGCTAAGACGGGCGGCAGGAGAGGCCGCTGATGAAATATTTTTTAGTTTTCGCTTTAACTTTTTGCGCGGTATGGGCATCGGCCGCCGCCATTGACGACCTGCACAGAACAACTGCAGAAGACCTTTCCGCCACGGAATATTACGAGCAGGTTACAAAAGGCGACCAAAACGCCAAATCAACAGATATTAAAAATAAACAGGGCGAAGCGGAAATAAAACGGGCGGCGGTTTCTACCAATTTTGACACTGAAAGCCGCAAAACCGCCGTCAAAAAAGCGGGCAAAGCAAAAATAGAGCAATACGTTGTTAAAGATAACAACGGCAACTCAGTTACGATTGATAACAAGACCAAAAATATACCCGCGGCCTCAGCGCCGGCCTCCGTAAGCGGCGGAGATACAGATGCGCTGTTGCTGCAATCTTTGGGCGCGCAGACGAGCAGCGAATATAAAGGAAATTACGAAACCGCAGTCGGCGGCAAAAAAGAAAGCAATCTTGACATAACAGAAAACCTTGAAGCGGCAAAACGCGAGCAGGCAGCGGCAGATAAAAACTTTGCCGACAGTAACCGCACGGAGCAAACAACTTCCGCCAATGATGATACCGCGGCCAAAATGCTTGGCGGTATTGCCGCCGCAATTTCAGGCGGAGGTAAAAGCGGTTCTTCCGCAGCGGCAACTGATGAAAACCCGAATTCAAGCGCAAGCGCGTGCAGAAGTTTTTGCAAAAAGAAAGGTTTTGGCAGCTA